>WNGG01001039.1_pt1 | contig 34896 bp, 39 predicted proteins | sample 5400661 | NCBI WGS metagenome assembly WNGG01 (sample SAMN13153372, study PRJNA577476) | soil metagenome | isolation source: 100 cm soil or saprolite under Garry oak tree replicate 1 | place: USA:California | collected 2016-06-15
CGACGAGGACGTAGTTGGCGCCGTCCTTGACGCGCATCAGCGGTGTCTTGCGAATCGCGCCGGTCTTGTTGCCGGTATGCGTCACGATGATCACCGGCAGCCCGGTGTCGCGGAGCGTGGTGCCTTGCTTCCCACCGCTTCGCTCGTAGAGGTCGACCTGATCGCGCACCCACTGCCGGGGGCTGGGGATGTAGTCGGACATGGAGATTCCTCCCACGAATTCGTGACGTAGCATAGCCGACCACGACGACTGATGCTCTACGTACTACCGAACGTGTCCGCCTGAGCGTCGCCGAGGCCCCCGCGCTTTCCGAGCGCGCCATGTGCGGCGCCCAACGCCTGAAAAGAGGTGAAGACGATCGCTCCGTGCGGTCTTCGCGCCACGAGTCGCGCAACGTCTAGGATGCGTCGGCCGGTACTTCAGCGAGCAGACGGCCGAAGGCCGGCAGGCGGTCGGCGCTGGTGAACGCGCGCAGCATCGCCCAGATCGACGCCTGATTCGTGGTCACCACGGGCTTCTTGAATTCCCGCTCCCAGGAGGCGACCGAGGACATCGTCGGGAAATTGCCGCCGGGCACGACGAAGACCTCGATCTCCGGCCGATCGATCCGGGCGAACGCATCGCGCGCGTGCTGTGGGCCGAGCTGTCCGATCGCATACGCGTCGGTCGCGCGAAATCCCTCGAGCGCTATCGTGTCGAGCCCATACTTCGTCTTGAAATAGTGGGCGGCGCGTTCGTTCACCGCGTCCGAATAGGGAGACACGATGGCGACGCGGCACGCTCCGAGAGCCCGAACGGCGCGGCCGACCGCCTGCGCAGACGTGATCGCCGGAACGCCTGCACCGACACTCATCCGCTTCGTGACGACGTCGTCGTAGTCGTGGGCAAAGAGACTTGCTGACGTTTGAGCCAGGATCACTATCTCAACCCTGGCCGTCCCGAGCAAGCGCGACTGATAGTCAATGTCCTCGTCTCGGCTGGGCGAGAAACTCCCGGCGCCACTCGACATGAGCCGCCCGAAGTGCGCCTGGTAGATCGTCGGCAAGAGCCGACACTCCATCTCGACCGTCGTGTTCGTGGAAGGAATCAGTACGCCGAAATGTCGGGTCATGTTCAGGCGCCGGCGCTGTTCTCACGCATGGTGGCCGAGTATACTCGCACGACCGGACGTCTCCAAGGAGAGTCGTCATGATCAACGATGCTCTGCGCACGATCTTGCCGATAGCCAGCTGGGCCGAGGAACGCGCCCGCACGGTCGAGATCACCGGCGGCACCGATCCGATCTTGCCAACGCCGTTCCGCATCGGCGAGACCAGCGCCGCTGCGCTTGCGGCGACTGGCCTCGCCGTCTCCGATCTGTGGCAACTGCGCACGGGACGTCGACAGGACGTCGCGGTCGATAGTCGCCAGGCGACGGCCTCGCTCCGCAGCGGGCATTACATGAAGCTGGACGGCGCGCAGGTGTCGACCGAGCGCAACGCGGTGATGGGCGTCTATCCGGCAAAGAACGGTCGCTGGAGCTATCTCCACTGCAATTTCCCGAACCATCGCGCCGCCGCGCTCAGCGTGCTCGGCGTACCGGAAGATCGCGAGGTGGTGCGCGAGGCGGTGGCGAAGTGGGACGCGCTCGAGCTCGAGGAGGCGATCATCGCGGCGAAGGGCGCCGGCGGCATGGTGCGCTCCATGGAGGAGTGGGCGAAGCACCCGCAAGCTGCCGCGATCGCGTCGCTGCCGCTGATGGAGATCGTCAAGATCGGCGACAGCCCGCCCGAAAAACTTCCCGACGGTGATCGGCCCTTGTCGGGTCTCAGGGTGCTCGATCTGACGCGCGTCCTCGCCGGGCCGACGTGTGCTCGCACGCTCGCCGAGCACGGCGCCGACGTCTTGAAGATCACCGCTGCGCACCTGCCGAATCTCGGCTACCAGGAATTCGATACCGGCCACGGCAAGCTCTCCGCGCATCTAGACCTTCGCGAGCCGAAGGACGTCGAGACGCTCTGCGCGCTCGTCCGCGAGGCCGACGTATTCTCGCAAGGCTATCGTCCTGGCACCCTCGGCAGTCGCGGCTTCTCCCCCGAGGCGCTGGCGAAAGTGCGACCCGGCATCGTGTTCGTTTCGCTGTGCGCGTTCAGCCACGTCGGGCCGTGGGCGTCCCGCCGCGGCTTCGACACGGTGGTGCAGACGGTCAGCGGTATCACGGCTCGTCAGGGTGAGCTCTTCCCCGGCGCGGCGCCAGGCCCGCAGTTCTATCCGGTATCGGCGATCGACTACCTGACCGGCTATCTGATGGCGTTCGGCGCCATGGTCGCGCTCGCGCGCCGCGTGCGCGAGGGCGGAAGCTGGCTCGTGCGGACCTCGCTCGCGCAGACCGGGCGGTGGCTCGTCGGACGCGGCCAGGTGCCGGAGGCCGAGCTCAAGGACGTGCCGAAGGAATTCACGTTAGCGGAGCTGGAGCGCTGGTCGATGACGAGCGACACGCCGGCTGGTCGGCTGCGCCATCTCGGGCCGGTGGTGCGCCTCTCCGAGACGCCGCCGCGCTGGGCCCGGCCCTCGGTGCCGCTCGGCTACCATGAGCCGGTGTGGCCGGCGCAAACCGAGTAGCCTCGGCGTGTTCGGTGTCGTCGGCGCGCGTGTCGCGCTGACGCAGCTGGACAAGCAACTCGGGTAGCTGCGTGGCCCGACTGCGTTCCTGCCCATGCAGATCGATCACAATTGAATCGAGAAGCACCTCAAGACGCTCAGCGAACTGTTGGTGCGCATCGTGCCCGCCAGTGACCTGGGGGACCGCCGACCAAGAAGCACGCGGTGCCCGGGCACCTTGTCTCCGTACCATCTCCACCCACGAAGATCGCCGACATGCCCGAGGGGGACAGCCTCATCTACGTGATCACGATCAGCGGGAAGTTCAGCATATTCCTCATGAGCACGGCGAACTACATCGAGCGAGCGATCGCCGGACTCAAGCCTGACGTGGCGCTGGTGGCCTCCATCTTCGCCAACCAAATCCACGACTACACTCCGCGGCTCCTGAAGGCCCTCAACTACCCGAAGGTGATCCTCCCCACACACTGGGACAACTTCGAAAAGCCCCTCTCGGAGCCGCCGCTGGACCTCCGAAACATCTTCGGCGCCCCGGCCAACATGGATCTCGCAGTGCAAGAGATCAAGCAGGTTTCGCCGAAGTCCAGGGTGGTGATGCTGAAGTACTTCGAGTCCTTCGCGCCTTAATCTCCTCCTTCCTCCCCGCCCGGACTTGCGCGAAGCGCGGCGGCTCCATGGGGAACCGTCCAGACCCCACGGCGACAACACCATTCACGGTCATCAAGGAGGCCTACGCGCACAATCCTTTTCCCGGGCCTCTCCTGGCGTGTGCGGAGCTTGATTGGCAAATGTCAGGTCCCTGGAAGGTCTCAGCGGGAGGTCAGAGCGGGCAAGCTCGCCTTCGCTCTGGCGCGGCGACCGCGTGGCGGTCTACTCGCCCTCCTCGCTCGGCTGCCGTTCACGGAGCGGGTAGGGCCGGATGTAGCCGGAGCCGCTCCTACGCCAGGAGAAATTCTTGGACGAGCCGGGCAACGGCCTCCGGTTGCTCGAGCTGCGGAGCGTGACCGGCGTCGTGAATCATCTGCACTCGCGCGCCTGCGATCCGTTTCGTGAATTCTTCGGCGTAGACCGCCGGCACGAGCCGATCGTCCCTGCCCCAGATCAAGAGCGCGGGCGCCTCCAGGCGATGGATGCGCTTCTTCAGTCCCTTGTCCGGGATCGGCCAGATGAACTTTCCGGTCACGCCCATCGCCCACACGACGCGCACGCGCGCGGTCGGGTCGTCGGCGGTTCCGAACATTCGCTGCGCGGCTTCACAGGACGGATCGCGAAAGATCTGTGCGGGCAGGTCGCCGGGATTCATGAGCATCCAGTTAACGACGGGATCGGAGTCGCGCCAAAAGCCAAGCGGATCGATCAACGCGAGCCGGCGCGCACGATCAGGATATGCCGCCGCCATCTCGCACGCCACCATCGCGCCGAAGGAGTGGCCGACCAGGAACGCGCTGTCGAGTCCGTAGCAGAGGACGAGGTCCCACAGCCCATCGAGCTTGCCGGCGTCGTCGGGAGTGTCCGGGGTCGTGCCCGGGTGCTCGGGCGCGTAGACGGTGAACCGACGCGCCAGATCGTCGAGAAACGGGTCCCACACGAGTCCCCAGGGACCGTACGCGAGTCCCCAGGGACCGTGGAAGAACACGACCGCGGGACCGCTCCCCTTCGACACGACCCGTATCCTGATCTGGTCGTGCCACACCGAGAGCGTCCGAGCACGCGTTCCAGCGTCCGCGCCGTGGACGTTCTGCCGAGCGGTCGTCATGCCCCACCCGCCGCGCGGCCTGCGATCGCCGGCGTCGGCTTCGTGCCTCGCAACGACTCGGGCCACCAGTGATTCACCCAGCCCTCGTCGTTCCAGGTGTCGCGAAGAGCGGGCATCACCTCGCAAGCGAAGAGCTCCATGTTCTCGATCGTCAGCTCGTGCGGCATCGAACCGATCTGCAAGAGCACCATCAGATTGCCGACGCGAAGCCCCTCGACGACTTCTTCCTTGAGTCGATCACGGACGGTCGCTGGGCTGCCGGCGATGACGTAGCCCTGCTCGACGAAGTCTCGGTAGCGAAGTCGCTTGAGATCCTCGGCGCGACGGCGCATCGGATTCGTCACGGTCGCGACGAGGCTTCGGTAGTCCTGGTTTCCGGGCGGCGTGAGCCACTGAACGGGCCAGTGCAGGCACTTGTGATAGAAGTACTCCACGTGCCGCGCATACTTCTCTTCGGCGCGGGCATCGGTGTCCGCGACGGCAACGAGCTGCAGGAATCCGGCACGATATGGATTCAGGTCGCGCCCCTTGTCGGCGACTACCTTCCAGTAGCCCTGCATCATCGCCTTCGCCGATTTTGCACCGGAGTAACTCAGGAAGCAGTAGCAGACCTCGTTGTCGACAGCGAAGTCAAACGTGCTGATGCTGCCGGAGCCGGGCACCCACACGGGCGGGTGCGGCTGCTGGATCGGCCGCGGCCACAGGTTCACGTTCGCGAGCTGATAGTAGCGGCCGTTCCACGCAAAGATCTCGCGCGCCTGCCACGCCTTCAGCGTCAGCGCAAACGCCTCGCGATACCTCTCGCGATGCTCCATCGGCGTGATGCCGTAGCACAGACTCACGTCCATCGCACTGCCGAGCGGCAGGCCGGCCACGAGCCGGCCGCCGCTTATGCAATCGAGCATGGCGTACTCTTCGGCGACCCGGATGGGTGGATTCGAAGTCGGGAGCGTCGCGCCCATCTGGACGATGGCGACGTTCGTGCCATTCGTGAGTTTCGCCAGCACGCTGCCCATCAGATTCGGGCTGGGCATGAAGCCGTAGGCGTTCTGGTGGTGCTCGTTGGTACAGACGCCGTCGAATCCGGCGCGCGCCGCGTACAGCAGCTCGTCCAGGGTCCAGTTGTAGTACTGCCCCACTCTGCGCGCGTCGGCCAACTCCCACCACGGAGGCGTGACCCAGACGGAGTGGTAGCGCTTTTCGAAGTCGTCGGGCAGCTCTCGGTGGGGCATCAGGTGGAACGCGCTGATCTTCATGGGGGCTAGCCTCCCGGGTCCGGCAGTCAGTTCCCCATGACGAGGCCGCCGTCGACGTTGAGGGCCTGGCCAGTCATGTAGTCGGAGTCGGGGCCGGCGAGGAACGCCACCACCCGGCTCACGTCGTCCGGCGTCTCGGGGCGCCCGAGCGGGATCGGCGCGATGCGGCGCTGCCACACCTCGTCGGGCGACCGCCCCTCGAGCGCGCCCCACTCGCGAGCGATCTGGTGCCACATCTCCGTGTCCACGGCGCCGGGGCAGACGCAGTTGGAGGTGATCCGATAGGGAGCCAGCGCCTGCGCCGCGCTGCGCGTGAGGCTCACGACGCCTGCCTTGGACGCCGAGTACGGCGTCATGAGGGAGTTGCCGCCCCGGTAGGCGGCGATCGACGCCGTCTGGATGAGCTTGCCGCGCAGCTCCGAGCCGGGCATCGGGTCCTGGCGCACCATCCGGCGGGCCGCGGCCTGGAGCACGAAGAAGACGGCGCGGAGGTTCACGTCGAGCACGCGGTCCCACTCCTCCTCCGTGACCTCCAGGAGCGGCTGCACGCGGATGACCCCTGCGTTGTTGAAGAGCACGTCGAGGCGGCCCCAGCGGTTGTAGGCCTCGTCGATCATGCGCTCGACGTCATCCCGGCGCGTGACGTCGGCCTGGACCGCGACCTGGCCCAGCTCGGCCGCCACCTTCTCGACGCCGGGCCCGTCGAGGTCAGCGAGCACGAGCCTCGCGCCGTCGGCGGCCAGGCGTCGGCCGGTCGCAGCGCCGATGCCGCGCGCTGCCCCCGTGACGAGCACCACGCGCCCGTCGAGGCGGGCGTGCGGGGATCCCTGCCGATCGGCCATCTCCTCTCTCCTCATGTGCAGCGAAGGTAGAACAGACCGGTGCCTTGATCAACCGCGGTTGACCGATGCAGCGCTTTCAGAGATTTCACCAGTAACTTCCCTGCACTGGCGCAGCGGGGCTCGGGTCCGCGTCTTGCCGGGCGATCATCTGCGGTCCTTTGCGTTCGGCTCTGGAGGCCTGGTCCGCGCCCGGTCGTTCGAGAGCCCGCATGACGGCGAAGCTGACGCAGTGGCCCATAATTCGGTGGCGAGATGACGCATCCCTTCGGAAGTAACCATCCGCGGGGCCCGGCCGCAACCGGGGTTGCGAACCCGCGAAGGCAACTGCTTTGAGAGTCGACGAAAATTGGAAAATCTGGTGACCCCGGCGGGATTCGAACCCGCGATCTCGACCTTGAAAGGGTCGCGTCCTTGGCCTGGCTAGACGACGGGGTCAGGCGTGGTCAGTATACCCGACCTACGGGTGCACTCTCAGGTTGGGGTGGCGTAGCCAGAAGTAGCCGCCCATCGCCGCTGCCGCCAGGATGTTGGCGACGAGCACCGCGGGCCACGCGAGCGCGTGCAGGATCGGCTCGGCGAAGAACATCGCGGCGACGATGAACCCGAACTCGAAGAACACGAAGAGCATCAGGATGCCGAAGCCGACACTCGGCTGCCGCTCGGCGAGCGCCAGCAGGCGCGCCACGATGCCGCCGATCGCCACGAAGACCAGGCCGTGCACCCAGGTGAACATGAGGACCATCTCGAGGTTGGGCAGGATCTCGGACAGCGGCGTCGTCCCGCCCCGCCGGAAGAGCGCCGTGCCGAGCACCGTCGGCGTGTAGAGCGGTCGGCCGCTGAGCGAGTCGAGGATGAGGAACCAGACCGCGATGGTCGCGGCGCCGACGAGGCCGGCGACCAGGCCCTCCTGATAGAGCGCCGTCGTTCGACTCTCCGGAATAGTTGTCGCGTCGGTCTGAGTGGCCATCACCCTCTCCTTTCCGGGTGTCTGAACGGGCCCGGTGTCGGAACCGACCCGTCGACGAACGGGCCGATTATACGCTTCTCGCGCCGGGACCACCGCGCGGGTAGAATCGCGCCGTGGGCGAGATCCTCGAGGAGATCCGGCGGGCGTACGCGACAGTGGGGATCACGCTGGACGTGCCGGCGGCCTACGGGACCTACTACCGGCTCCTCTGCGCCGGGTGCGGGCGCATGGTCGGCAACGTGGGCGACCGGCTCCTGCCGGGGATGGCCGCCGAGCTGGTCGCCGAGCAGTTCGATCTTTACGCGTCTGGGCTGCTCGGCTGTTCGTGCGGGCACCAGAGCGAGCGCGCGCGGCAGCTCGACGCCCCGCGGTGGCAGGCCGCGCGGCAACGCCTGGCCGACTGAGCGAGGGGATGATGGCGGACGGACCCGGAGTGCCGAGCGAGATGAGCGTGATCGAGGACGCGGAGCGCCGCGGGCGCACGGGCCGCTGGCCCCTCTGGCGACAGGCATACGCCCAGGGCGATCCCCTGCCCAAGCTCACCTGCCGGGTGAGCCGGCCGACCTATCGCTTCGACGAGGGCGAGCCCCTGCCTGGGGAGTACAAGGAGCTCTTGATCAAGATGCTGCGTCACGAGGGCGAGCGGGCGGGGAACAAGAGCTTCCTCGGCTTCATGGCGACCTGCCTCGACATCGCCGAGGCGCTGTTCCCGACCGCGGAGGCGAAATTGCTCAAGGCGGAGTACCTCGCCGAGGAGCTGAAGCACGCGATCATGTTCCACCGCGTGGCGGTCGGGCTCCAGCACGACTTCGCCCTACGCGACGTCCCGTATGCGCACTACGCCTTTCACCTGCCGCGGGAGACGTGGGCGGACGACGCCTTCTTCCACTTCTTCGTGGACCTCAACGGCGCCTTCCACGCGCGCGACTGGCGCGAGTCGAGCTACGTGCCGCTGGCGAAGATGTCGCCGACGGTCGAGCGCGACGAGCTGGGCCACTCGGAGATGGGCTACTACTTCCTCGGCGAGATCGTGAGCGACCGCAGGGGGCGCGAGCTGGCCCGGCGCCTGCTCCTGAAGTGGTACCCGGCGGCGCTCGACATGTTCGGGCGCTCGGACTCCTCCAACGCCCCGAAGTTCATTCACTGGGGACTCAAGAGCGTCGGCAACGCCGAGATCCGGGAGGCGTACAAAACCTACGTCGATCGCAAGCTCGCGGCGCTCGGGCTCGAGCCGCCCGACGAGCGCGCCCACCGCCGCTTCCTCTAGGGGCGCGTCGGACTCGCCGCCGTTCGAGCGCGGGCGGGGTACCTCAGGGCGACTCGCCGCGCTTGAGGCCGAAGCGGAAGCTCGAGACGGCGACCCTGAAGCCCGTCGTCCCGGGGACGTTGGGTATCCGGGCGCTGTAGTCAGCGCCGCTCTGCGCAGGGATGGACTGGGCCACGAACGCGATCCCGCGAGCCAGCACCTTGCCCGAGACGTCCAGGGCCTCGGCGGTCACATACACCTCTATCGCGTCCACGGTGGCGGCGTTGAACACGGTGCCTGCGAGCTCCACGCGCGTCGGGTCGGTCCGCTTGACTTGATAGGTAACTTTGAAGTTTCCCTGGGCCCGGGCCGGGAGGGTGGCCGCGGTCAGCGCGAGCAGCGCGACCGCCGATACCACGAACGGCGGCGATCTTCGAGGCGGACGAGTGAACACGGTCGCGCCATTATACGGCACTGGAGGAAGGGCCAGCAGCCTGAGCCGACTGGTCCTCCCCGCGAGGTTCTCAGGCGAGCGGGACCTCGACGCAGACGTCGAACTTCGAATAGTACTTCTTCACCTCGCCGGCACCGTACTTGGCTCGGAACTTCTCGGCGACGCCGGACACCTTGGCGGCATCTCTGATCGCGACCGCCCTGGCGCTGTACTCGCTTCCCTTCGCCGCCAGACGGATCGTCGGCGTCTTCAGCACGTTCTTGTACCAGTCGCTGTCCGATCCCTTCACTGGAAGCAGGTAGAGCGTTTGGGCCTCCTGGACAAACCAGACCGGGTTGGAAATTTTACGGCCGGACGCTCGGCCCGTGACGGTGAGCTCAATCTCGTTAGTGCCTTTCAGGGTCTTCGTGAATTCGCCGAGTGCCATATCAGTGCTCCGTTGGGGGGCGTTTCTTGATCTCATCAATCTTACGGTCGCGGTCGCCCGTCAGTCTGTCCAGGTCATGCCGCAGCGCTCCGTCGAGCTTCTCGACTTCCTCGCGGCTGCGCGCTTTGGCGAGCGCGTCCCGGTGGAGGATCTCGCGCTCGGCGACCTTGGCCTGGTAGAACCTTCGCACCTCGGCGATGCGCGTCTTTTGCTCGTCGGTCAGCGGACGCTCCTCGACGCCGACCTCTCGGTCCTTCTGGCGCAAGCGCTCCATCGCCAGCTCGAATGCCGTCTTGGGGGCGTCGCCCGACATTCCGTCGAACAGTGTAGCATCGGGGGCTAACGCTCGCCGGTCGGAAGGTGGTCATCTCGAGGTGATCCCCGAGTAGAATGAACCGACGCTGACACTCCAAGAGGCGGTCGCGCGTTGAAAATCGGCGTCTTTCTCCCGATCTCAGGCAGAGCGGCGAGCGCGGTCCTGACGGATGCGGCGCGGCGGGCGGAGGCTCTCGGGTACGATTCCGTCTGGGCGGCGGACCGCATCGTGACCCCGTGGGAGATCAACACCCGGTACCCGTACAGCGCCGACCAGCGCTTCATCGTTCCTCCCGACATTCCCTTCCTCGAGCCTCTCACGTGCCTCGCGTTCCTCGCCGGCTGCACCGAAAAGATCGCGCTCGGGATGAGCGTGCTGGTCATGCCCTATCGCCATCCGCTCTCCTGGGCCAAGATCGCCACGACGATCGACCACCTCTCGAAAGGTCGCCTGATCCTCGGGGTCGGGGTCGGCTGGATGGTTGAGGAGTTCGACGCGCTCGGGGTCTCCTTCAAGGAGCGCGGGACGATGGCCGACGAGCAGCTCGAGGTCGTCCATCGGCTCTGGAACGACGAGAAGCCGCGATTCGCCGGACGCTACTACCACTTCGACGAGGTGGGATTTTCTCCCAAGCCGTTGCAGAAGCCGCGCGTTCCCATCTGGATCGGCGGCGAGGGCGCTCGCGCGCAGCGGCGAGCCGGGACCCACGGTGATGCGTGGTTCCCCTACTTCGTGCGGATCACGCCGCGCGAGCTGGCGGCCGGCTTCGACAACGTCCGGCGCTGGGCCGTGGAGGCCAAGCGCGATCCGAACGCGATCCGTCTCTCCTGCTGTCTGCCGATCGAGGTCACCCGCCAGCCCGTGTCCCAGGAAGAGGACCGCCTCATGGGCACCCCCGAGCAGCTCCTCGCCGCGCTCCGCCGCTTTCAGGAGATCGGCGTGGAGCACCTGGCCCTTCAGTTCATGGTCCCGCGGTGGCCGGAGCGGATCGAGCAGATCGAACGGTTTGCACGCGAGGCCATGCCCGCGCTGCGCGGTGCACGCTGAGGGTCTTGCGATGCCCGACACGCTTGGCCGGAGAGCGGTACGAAATCACTTCGTGGAAATTTCTGATCGAGGGCACGAGTCCGCTACGCTAGGCTATGCGGAATTGGCCGGCCGTGCTCCTCCTGGGCCTCACGCTTCTGCCTGGGCCGGCTCAGGCCCAGACCTATCGGTGGGTCGACGAAGCCGGGACCGTCCATTACAGCCAGGGTATGGACAGCATCCCGGAGCGCTATCGCGCTCAAGCTCGACCATCCGTCATTGCCCCGACACCTTCCCGTCCGGATCTGACTGAGAAGCCTCCGCCCCCCTCGCCCGCGCGGCCTCCTTCGCCTCCTCCATCACCGCCCGCCGGGCCTCCTCCATCACCGTCGGAAAGGGAACCTATACTGGAAGGAGAGCGGCAGGGAGTCCTGGCAGTTCTGCTGGGTGTTGCGACGGTTGGAGTCTGGGCGCTGATCGTTCGTCGCCGCCGTAAGAGATTCTCGGCGCGCGCTGGGGACATTCAAAAACCGATAACGCCGGCAAGCCGGGATCAAAGTCTGGTTCCGCATCCTGAGATGTCAGGACCTGCAGGGGGCCAGCGACATCTGAAGTGTCCGCAATGCTCGGCCCACTTGACCAGGCTGGATCCTGGTGGTGGGATCGCGGTGCATTGGTGCCAGAGCTGCGAGGGGACCTGGCACGATCAGGGCACCCTCGATGAGTTCACCAGGGAGTCGTCTCTGCCCGAGCTTCTTCAAGAAAAGGCTGTGTTCTCGCACCCGTCAGACCGGCGCTGTCCCCGGTGCGAAGTGCCGATGGAGAAAAACGGATTCGGCACGGAGAAGTTCGTCGTCGAGCGCTGCCCATCCTGCCAGGGACTGTGGCTCGATCATGGCGAGGTGGCGAAGTTGAGCCACGTTGCCGAATCCGAACCGCCCCCGATGACCTGTCCCAGGTGCCAATCGGCGCTCGAGGCGCGCGCCATGCCGGAGGGGGTCGTCGCCGATGTTTGCGGACACTGTAGGGGTGCCTGGTACGACAAGGGCGAGCTGTTGTTCCTCGCGCGGCGAGTACGCGACCTCACAACCCTTCTCAATCATCCGCCGCGGCAAGGGGAACTCTCGACCGCGCGATGTCCCCGGTGTCAAGACATCCTCGAGGGAGGCGGCCTCGGCCCGGGCAAATTCCGCGGGGATCGCTGCCCCAAGTGTGAAGGAATCTGGCTCGACGCGGCTGAGAAGGCGAAGCTGGACGAGATCATCGCGCGGTGCCGCCCTCCGGTGGGCCGCACGCCCGGCACGACCGACGGCCTCACGGTGCGCTTCAGCCGGACGAAGCCGATCCTCGTGGTCTTGGGGTCGCTGAGTCTGGTCGTGCTGGTGACCGGCGCATTCCTGCTTGATGGCGGCGACTGGCGGGAAACGGCGTGGGCGGTGTCTCTCCTGGGCCTCATCGGGTTCGGCCTTCTCTACGTGTTGTGCCGAGTGTCCCGAAGGCGGCTGACGTTGATCGTGAATCGCGAGGGGATCGTCGACCACACCACGCCGTTCAGCACGCGCATGATGAGGTGGGCAGACATCGCCGAGCTTTTCGTTCAGGGATCTCCGGGAAACGCGCAACTGACCCTGTGGATCTTTCTCGGGCGGTCGAATTCCAAACGCCGACTGAAGCACATCCACATCCGGCAAACCGCGTTACCGATGTCGCCGGGGATGTTCATGCAAGAAATCCGCCGTTACTGCCCGGAAACGGTCCAGATCCATTGGCAGCCAGCGGTGCCACCCTCAGCGCACGGGGTCCCACCGCGCTCTCATTGTCTCTGAATTGAGAGCCTACGCCGCGGTGTTCAGGATCGGCGAGCCATCGACTATCCGTGTCCGCCGTCGGAGAGCGCCTTCACAATGTCGCCGACGACGGCTTTCGCGTCACCGAAGAGCATCATCGCCTTGTCGAGGTAGTAGAGCTCGTTCTCGATGCCGGCGAAGCCCGGGCTCATGCTCCGCTTGATGACCATGACCGTCCGCGCTTTGTCGACGTCGAGGATCGGCATGCCGTAGATGGGGCTCGACCGGTCGTGGCGCGCGGCCGGGTTGGTGACATCGTTGGCGCCGATGACCAACGCGACGTCGGCATGCGCGAACTCGGGGTTGATCGCGTCCATGTCGAGCAGCCGATCGTAGGGGATGTCCGCCTCGGCCAGGAGTACGTTCATGTGCCCGGGCATCCGTCCCGCCACGGGGTGGATGGCGAACTTGACGTCCACGCCGCGCTTCGTGAGGGCATCGTAGAGCTCGCGGACCTTGTGCTGCGCCTGCGCCACCGCCATGCCGTACCCCGGGACGATGATCACGGAGCTCGCGGCCTCCAGGATCGAGGCGGCCTCTTCTGCGGTAGCGCTCCGGACCGTCCGCGTCTCGCCCTTGGCCTCTGCGCCCGCCTGGACCTGCCCGAACGCCCCGAAGAGGACGTTGGTGAAGGAACGGTTCATCGCCTTGCACATGATGACGGAGAGGATGAACCCGGACGCGCCGTCCAGCGCGCCCGCGATGATGAGGAGCTTGTTGTCGAGGACGAAGCCCATCGCCGACGCCGCGAGCCCAGCGTAGGAGTTCAGCAGCGAGATGACCGTCGGCATGTCGGCCCCGCCGATCGGGATGATCAGCAAGACGCCGAACAGAAGGCCGAGCGTCACGAACACGGGGAAGAGGTGCGACGCCCCGGGCTCCACGACCAGATAGATTCCACTCGCCACGGCCAGTGCCAGCAGCGACAGGTTGACGACGTTCTGCCCCCGGTACGTCACCGGCCGCGTCGGGAGCAGCTCCTGCAGTTTCCCGAAGGCCATCAAACTCCCGGTGAACGTCAAGGAGCCGAGCAGAAGCTCGAGCGCGAGGGCGACCATCGTGAACCGGGAGAGCTGCGGAGTGTGGAGATAGTACTCCGCCGTCCCGACGAGTGCCGCCGCCAGCGCGCCGAAGGCGTGGCTCAGGGCCGTCCGTTGTGGAACCGCGGTCATCGGCATGTAGAGCGCCATCGGGGCGCCGATGGCGGAACCCAGCACAAAGCCGACGAGGATCCACTGATAGCTCACGATCTCGTGGTGCAGGAGCGTCCCCACCACGGCGAGGAGCATGCCGACCTCGCCCGCGAGGACTCCACGCCGCGCGGTCGCCGGCGCCGCCAGCCACTTGAGCGCGAGAATAAAGAGGGCTGTGGCGAAGATGTAGGCGACCTGGATGAGCGGCTCGACCAGGTACGCGCTCATGGCTTCTTACGCTCGCGGGTCTTGAACATCTTGAGCATCCGGTCGGTGATCATGAAGCCGCCCACGAGGTTGATCGTGGAGGCGATCACCGCGAGCGTTCCGAGCACCGTCGTGAGGGTGCTCCGCTGCTCCCCCGCGATGATGATGGCGCCGACCACCGCGATCGCAGAGAGCGCGTTCGTCAGCGACATGAGCGGCGTGTGCAGGAGCGGAGACACGCGCCGGATCACTTCGAACCCGACGAACCCGGCCAGAAGGAGCACGTACAGGCTCGCCACCAGGTCGGGCGTCATGGTCGTCCTCGGTCGCTGGCCGCGGCCTCGCCAGCAGCGAGGGCGGCCGCGAGGATCTCTCGCGCCCGCGGGTTCACGACCTCCCCGCCCCGCGTGACGAGGGTCTCGCGCGTGATCTCGTCCTCCAGGTTGAGCTCGGGCGTCCCCAGTCTTCCTTCCCTGAGAAGATGCAGCACGAAGTTGGTGACGTTCTTGGAGTACATCTGGCTCGCGTGGTAAGGGGCCGTGCCCGCCAGGTTGAAGGAGCCGATGACGGTGACGCCGTGCTCGACGACCGTCTCATTCGGGCGCGTGAGCTGGCAGTTGCCGCCCCGCTCGGCGGCCAGGTCCACGATCACCGAGCCCGGCGCCATGGCCGTGACCATGTCGGCGGTGATGAGCACGGGCGCGTCTTTCCCCGGGACCAAGGCCGCGGTGATCACCACATCGCTCTCGGCCACCACGCGCGCCAGCAGCTCGCGCTGGCGCCGGTAAAAGGTCTCGTCCTGCGCGCGCGCGTAGCCGCGCGCGTCTTGCGAATCGGCCGCCTCGAGCGGCAGCTCCACGAAACGGCCCCCGAGGCTCTGTACTTGCTCCTTCGCCGCCGGACGGAGGTCGTAGGCTGACACGACCGCGCCGAGTCTCCGGCCGGTGGCGATGGCCTGAAGTCCGGCAACACCCGTGCCGACGACCAGCACCCGTGCGGGGGTGATGGTGCCGGCGGCTGTCGTGAGCATCGGGAACAGCCGGGGCAGGGCCGCGGCAGCGACCACGACCGCCTTGTAGCCGGCGACGGTGGCCATGGACGAGAGCGCGTCCATGCTCTGGGCGCGGGTGATACGCGGCATCAACTCAAAGGCAAAGGCCATGGCGCCGGTCGCCGCGATCTCCCGAACGGTCAGCGGCGAAGCCAGCGGACGGAGGAACCCGATGAGCGCCTGATCACGCCGCAAGAGCGGGAGGTCGTCCCGACCGTTCCGGTCGTTGGCGCCGTGGCAGAGGACCTGCACGACGACATCGCTTGCCTTGAATACTTCGGCGCGAGCCGACGCGACCCGCGCACCCTTCTCGGTGTACGCGGTGTCGGCATAGCCCACGCCGGATCCGGCGCCGGTTTCGACGACCACCTCGCAGCCGGCTTTGACGAGGGTGGGGACGGCCGCGGGCACGAGGGCGACGCGCCGCTCTCCGGGAAAGATCTCCCTGGGAATGCCGATGATCATCTCGACCTACCTCTTGGAGCGCCCGTGCTCAGAGGAGTCCTTTGAGCGCGTAGGTCGGGTCCTGGAGTTGGAGCTCCCTGCCGGCGAGGTCCCTCTTATGCCGAATGAGGTGCTGCAGGATGGGAAACTCTTTCGAGCTGGCGTTGACGGCAAAGTAGGCCGTCAGGATGTGCCGCTTGAGGTAGAGGACGGTGAAGGATCTGTTCTCGAAGCGGCCCCGAAAGAGGACCTGGTCGTGTTCGGTCTCATCACCGGCGAATTCCAGGTGGAGATCAAAGATATCGGACCAGACGTAGGTCACGAGATCGTATGTGTTGTTGGCGCCCGCCATGTTTTGTCCGGCGAGCTGGCCGCAGTACTCCGCGTGGCCCCAGTGCTCCACCCGCCGTCGCTTGGCAAACACCGGGTCCTGATAATTCGCGACATCGCCAGCCGCATAGATGTCCGGATCGGATGCCTGGAGGTATTCGTTGACGACCACCCCGTTGTCGACCTTGAGGCCGGCCGCGTGAGCCAGTTCCACGTTCGGAACGATGCCGACGCCGACGCAAACGAAGTCGCACGGGAGTTCCTTCCCTGATCGGGTGACGACGGAGGAGGGCCTGTCGTGGCCTCGAATCTCGGTGGCTATCTCGTCGGTGTGGAACGTGACGCCTTTCTGCGTGCAGTAGTCCTGGAAGAACCCGGCGAGGGTCGCATCAGCGAACCGAGCCCAGATATGGGGTTGGGCCTCGATGACGGTGACGCGAACGCCTCGCTGGGTCAGGGACGCCGCGACCTCCATCCCGATGAATCCGGCACCAATGAGAACCGCGCGCTGCCCCTGGGCCGCTTCGGTCGCGATGGCGTCGGAGTCGTCGAGAGTGCGGAGGTAGTGCACGCCAGGCAGGTCACCGCCGGGGAGCTTGAGACGAACGGGCCGACCCCCGGTGGCAATGAGGGCTTTCTCGAATCGAATGGCCTCGCCGTTAGCGAGGATGGCGGTCTTGTCGTCGAGATTCAGCCGTTGCACGGCGACGCCGAGAACGAGACCGATGTCCTGGTCGTGGAAATACTGCTCGGGGTCGAAGAAGAGCTCGTCCCGCCGCTTCTCGCCACGCAGGAACTCTTTGGAAAGGGGCGGGCGGTCATAGGGCACGTAGGGCTCTTCGCCAACCAGCGTTATGGCGCCGCGCCCGTCGTGTGCGCGCAGCTGCTTGGCGGCCTGGCTCGAAGCAAGACCGCCGCCGATGAGAAGATATTTGGTGGACTTCATCAGATCTCGATCTCGATGTCGCGGCCCGTCACCTTCACCGGGTAGACCTTAACACCCGTCTGCGCCGGCGGTCCCAGGACGGCCCCTGTCCTCAGGTCGAACTTCGCACCATGCCAGGGGCAGGTGACCTCGGTCCCCTCCACATCGCCTTCGGATAACGGTCCCCCTCGATGGGTGCAGGTATCGCTCAGGGCGTAAAACGCTCCCCCGACCTTGAACAACGCGATCTTCTCCCCGTCCATCGCGAGGTGTTTCGCCAGTTGGTTTGCCATTTCATCGGTCGTTGCGACCTTCACGAATTTGCTCATCACGCTTTCTCCTCCGCTTCACGTTGGCGCGCTCCGCGAGGGAGCGCGACTGCTCTTTCCTTGGATTCGATGGCGCGACGTTATGCGAAGCGCTGGTGACTGTCAATCCTGGCGGTGCGCCCTTGATAGGCGGTCCCTCAGCGCGTTGTGCGCTGAGGGACTGACGGGAACGAGCCTGACGAACGGTTAAGGCGCGATTGCTGCGCCTTCTAATGAGATATAATTTGATACTTGTTATATAACTTGTATGATGATAGTGTTTAGGAGTCCAAGCGAGATCGCGGTGAACCGGCGCGGCCTCTCATAAGGCTCAGACTTCTGGGGTTCCAACTCGACCTGGCACAAGATCGCCGCCCGGTTAGGAGTCTGAAGCCGACAAAGGGAGATGAGTCATGACCCCAGGAACGTTCCTCACGGTCTTTGTCGCAGGGCTCATTGCCGCGTGGCTCGCCGCATCCCTCATGAAGGACGGCGGCTACGGACTGGTCTGGGATATCGCTCTCGCCCTTCCGGGAAGCGCTCTCGCGTACTGGATCGTTCAGGCCCTGGGGACGTCTCCGGATGGGGGCATGGTCGCGCCGATCGTCGTCGCGTTCGTGGGGGCGGCCAGCCTGATCGGCGCCCAGCGCAAATTCTGGCCTGGCGCGCCCCTGAAGATCGGCCGCCTTGCACCCCGAGGCGGGCGAGCCTCGGAACACCAGCGACATTAGCTCCGGGAGAGACATGACAATGACACTTCAGATTGTGGCGGTCCGAGGGCACTCGACGTGGTGGATCTGGGCAATACGGGACAAGGCCGGCGCCCTCATCGAGGAATCGAGGACGCAATTTCGTTCAGCAGCAGCTGCAGAGGTACAAGGGCGCGCAAGAATCTCGGAGTTCGAGGCGCGCCGAGCGATCGTCGGGCTGAGGCCGGGCGACGTGATGCCGCACCCGCCCCAGCCCGGCGAGACGCCTGCCTAGTAGCGACCCCCGCGCCCACCGCTCCGGTACCCGCCACCGCCCGAGCCCGAGGACTTGGCGAGTTCGACCCTCAGCGTCCGGCCATCCATTTCCTGGCCGTTGAACTTTTTGACCGCCGCCTCCGCCTCCTCGGCCGTCGCCATCTCGACGAAGCCGAAACCGCGCGAGCGACCCGTGCCTAGCTCCATCACGACCGTCGCCGATTCAACCCCGCCCGCTTGCGCGAACACCTCGCGAAGCCGATCGTTCGACGTCGAAAAGGGCAGGCCTCCGATGAACAGTTTGTGCGCCATCGCACACCTCCGACTGGATCTCCCGCGATAAACGAGCACGCTCTGGAACAGCGGAAGCGAGCACCAGAGACACGGTCTGATGAGGAAGGGGTCCGCAGCGAACCAACAACCGAACCAGACACGGTGAGTATGACACAGCCACACCTGAGCGGTACGCAATTCCCAGTTCTTCAGCCCAGCACTTTCCGCACGAGCTCCACCGCCCCGAGGATCGTGGCAACGACCACCACGACCGCGACGACGACGCCCACAGCCATAATGTCATTCAGCACGCACTGCCTCCCTGTCGACGGATCGCGAGAGGGCCACGTAACGTCGGCACTCTAAAAATGCGCGCTCCGCGTAGCCGCTCTTCCCGACTTGGGCGGCGGACTCGCGGGCCGGGACAGGTCCCAGCGAGATAATGTCCTGGGCCATTGTCCATTTCCTGGTAGTCGGTGGTCAGTCTCGCACTTCCGCCTGTGTCTTCAGCATCTTGCGAGATATATCATAGTATAAGTTATATAACAAGACAGCATTATATAATGGCGATGAGGCTGACGTGAGGCATGAGAGCGGGCCCGCAGGATGCGGAGGTGGCGATGTTTGCGAATAAGACCAGAGTGCTTCTCGTTCTCCCCGAGGACGTGCTTGGGCAGGCTCGCGTCCTCGCGGGAAGGGCGACGGCCGCGCTCAAGCTGCCGGTGAGCCTCCAGATCGTCCTCCGGGCCCTTATCGAGGAGGGACTGAAGCGGGATGGCGACCGGGCTCTCCTTGCCAACGTCGAGGATCAGGCCGTCGCGGTCCGCCGCCTTCGGAGTCTGGGGCGTCGAGCAGGGGGAGCCGAGGGCGGACGCAGGAACCTCCAGGCCGGAAGCCCGCGGAAGAGCCGCGACCATGAGCCCCATCGGCGGGGAAATTGAGAGATCGAGAGAGCAATCCAGAAACGCGACGGTTGGACGCACCGGGGCGTTGCGCCCGGCAGTGTTGCGACGATGAGTTCTCCACTCATCGTGGACAGAGGACGCCGTGTCAACTCACATCTGGATCGCCCCCCTCGTCGCCATTGCGCTGACCCAACTCGCCGTATTCGCGACGTCCATCTACCTGCACCGGGCCCTGGCGCATCGAGCGTTGGCCGTGCACCCGGTCGCGGATGTGTTTTTTCGCACGGTGCTGTGGCTGACGACGGGACAGCGTCGCCAGGAGTGGGTCGCCGTCCATCGAAAGCATCACGCCTTCACCGACCGGGAAGGTGATCCCCACAGCCCGCGGCTACTCGGCGTCTGGCGGGTCCAGCTCTTGAACGTCTATTACTACATGCGCGAAGTACGAAATCCCGAGACGATCCGGAAGTTTGCCCCAGACATTCCGATGGACCGACTGGAGCGAGCCGTGTTTTCACGGGGCTGCCTCGGCCTCGGGCTAGGCGTCGCGCTTCTGTGCCTCGTCCTCGGCGTTTGGCCCGGCCTGATAGCCGCGGCCGCGCACGGCGTCCTCTACGTCTTCGTCCTCGCGCCGCTCATCAACGGCCGCGGCCACTGGCGCGGGGCTCAGAACTTCCAGAACACGGCGTATAACTCGCCGGTGCTGGCCTGGGTGACCGGCGGCGAAAGCCTCCACAACAACCATCACGCACACCCGCGCGCGCCGAAGTTCAGCGTGCGATGGTTCGAGTTCGATCCTTCGTGGCCGGTGATCCGCGCGTTGGCCGCAGTCAAGCTGGTCGTGATCACCGGCGCGTCGGTCAGGTTTTCGGACATTTAAATCCGCAAGCTCTCCGAGATGTGAAAGCTAGGAGCCCTACGCCGACCAGAGGCTCCTATCAGAACGGCGCCGACGCCGCGCCAACGGGCCACGTCGCTCAGCCGAGCGTTCGGCGATCACGCCACCCAGCCTCCACCCGCCTCTTGAGCGGATCTTCCCAGAGCAGTCCGTACCCCCCGCCCTTCATGACGATCCCGGCCGGCCAGCCGGCCATCATTCCGACGAGAACCGACGCCCCGAACATTTCGAAATGCATGACTCGTCCTCCTTGACCGGGCGCTCCGGCCCTGCTCCCCGCGATCTCGCTTGACTTACTGTAGCGATCACGATATAAACCGCGATATAAATCATATATCAAATAAAAAATATATAAATACCAGCGGCAGACGCGGGCGCCGGGGCCAGGCCGGCGGGAGGTGGTGATGCTCGAGAACAAGGCGAAAGTCCTGCTCATTCTCTCGAGGGAGGTCCTGGACCGGGCTCGGGTCTTGGCAGGGAAGGCGACGACCGCGCTCAAGCTGCCCGTGAGCCTTCAGATCGTTCTCCGGGCCCTCATCGAGGTGGGGTTGAAGCAGGAGGACCGCCCGGTCCTCCTCGCCAACATCGAAGACCAGGCCAAGGCGGTTCGCCTCCAACGGAGCGCGGCGCGTCGAGCATGGGCTGAGGGGGAACTGACGAATCTTCGGTCTGGACCTCGGCAGGGGCCGAGCGGTCGTGGGCGGCAGAGGCCCCGGAAGTGAGGGAAGCGCCGCGACGAGACGAGTTGGAGCGAAGCTGCTCGAGGCCAGACACGCGTGACAACGATCAAGCGCTGAGGCTCAGCGTCTTGGCAAGGAGACGACGATGTCGAAATGGGCAGGAGTGACGATCGTGGTAGCGGCAGTGGCGATGATGACCCTCGGCTGCGCACAGGGACCGTCGGCGACTGCAGCGGTGGTCGAGGACAAGACCTACGCGGTGACGCCAGCGTCGGTGACGGTGAAGGCAGGGATCATCACGGGCGCGGTCACGGAGCTGAAGGTCATGGAGCGAGTCGAGCAAGGCTCCAACCGTGTCGTCTCCCCGGCGAAGCTCAGCGGGACGCTGCGGCTGAAGAATACGTCCGCGAATCAGACCGTCCGCCTTGTCGCGGGCAAGATCCTGTACATCGATGCCCAGGGGCAGCCCATCAAGCTCGAGGAGTCACGGACCGAGCCGGTCGTCAAGTTCGCCACCTACGGCAACGAGCGACTCGACCCCGGGCAGGATGGGACCCAGTCCCTGGACGTGGAGTTTCCTGCCGAGGCCCTGAAAGCGAAGAAGCTAAAAGAGATCCGGCTGGAGCTCGCGTACATCCCGTCACCGTACCGGGAAGAGAGTATCAACTTCACCGTGTCGATCGGCGCGGGCAAGTAAGCCAGGGAGGTGGCTCCCTTCTGGAATCACCTCCAGCTCCGCCTCAGAGGAACGTGGCTGTGTCTGCGCAGCTTCTGTGCTGGGAGCGGGAGAACACGATGCGACCGATGACTGGCTTCAATGAGCTTCGCGAGCGAGCCAGGATGACGTGGATTGAGCAGGAGCATGGATGGGTCGCGGCGCCGGAGGAGATCGTGAAGGCGCTCGCGAAGGACGGTTTCGAGGAGTGCAAGCGCGAGACGACGACGAGCCGACGTGATCTCCGGCCGGCCGGCGGTGTGTGGCAAGGAGTGAATCCGCGCACGGGATCGGTGGCCTCGGCGATCTGGGTGACTCGTCCGCCCAGGGATCAAGCCATCGTTTTCGTTTCGATCGATGGGGAGTCGCTCAAGGGTGGCGACCATGGCACCCCGGCGGTCGAGGCTGAGCCGTACAAGGAGGAGGGGGGAGAGAGCTGACGCTCCCAGTTCGGCCCTAACGTCTGATCGCCAGCGACCTTTATGTTCATTCCGTCTCGGAGTCCACCGAAGGGACAGAAAGTGACCCATGTCAGAGTCGGACACGCCGTCGCCCTGGGGACTCATTCTCGCCGGCGGAGACGGCACGCGGCTTCGCCCACTGACGCGCCGAATCGTCCGGGACGAACGGCCCAAGCAGTTCTGCCCGGTGCTGAGCAACGAGACGCTTTTGGAGCAGACCCTGCGGCGCGCCGCGTTGCTGGTTTCGCCTGACCGCACCCTCGCAGTCGTCGTTCGCGCGCACGAACGCTTCTATGCTCCGCTCCTGGCCGACCTCCCGGCCCGATGCATGGTGATTCAGCCGGAGAATCGGGGCACTGCTCCCGCCATTCTCTACGGTCTGCTCCGCCTCATCACGATGGCGCCGAGGGGACCGGTCGCCATCTTTCCATCTGACCACTACGTCTCTCACGACGCCGCGTTCATCGCTCATGTCGACGGCGCCCTCCAGGCGGTCATCGCCCGACCGGACTTGGTAGTGCTACTCGGCATTACGCCTGACTCCGCAGACGGGGAGTACGGGTGGATCGAGCCTGGGGATCCCATCATGGGTTCGTCGCCGTGGGACCTGTGTCGCGTGCGCCAATTCTGGGAAAAGCCGTTTCCGAGGATGGCCCAGACGCTGCGGGCCCGGGGCTGCCTGTGGAACAGCTTCGTGATGGTCGCGTACCCGTCGGCCATCCTCACCGTGATCGAGAACGCGGTCCCGGCACTCTTCGACGCGTTCGGTTCCGTGCGGTCGAGGCTTACGACACCTTGGGAGGACGATACCCTCGACAGGCTCTATTCGCGGCTGCCCTCGACGGATTTCTCCAGGCAGGTCCTGGCGACGTGCCCGACGAACTTCGCCGTCCTCGCCCTCAACGGCGTGGGGTGGAACGACCTGGGAGTGCCTCGTCGCGTCATGGCGACGCTGGCCCGCAGCGGTACCCTTCCAGCATGGGCGAGACCCGAGGAAAGGGTCTACCTAGGCTCCCCTGAACTGTCGCCTCCTTAGAAGTCAGCCGAGGACTCGTCGTCCCGGTTTCATCCTGGTCCAGTGGACCGACTTCGCGCTCGAGAACCGCACGGTGTGCGTCGGACGCTACGTGCACCGCGCGGGCGGCGCGTCCGGCCCCTTGCGCGGGACCAGCGTACAGGCGAAGGTGGCGGGGTGAGTGCGGTACTCGGCGAGGAGGGTTTCCAGACGCTGGAGCGTCCGCTCGCGCCGGGCGAGACCGATGCCGTAGACGGCGAGATCGTTGACCAGACGCGTGTAGAAATGGTGCTCGGCGTCGCCGGTGCCCGCTTGCGCCACGCACGGTGAGGGCTTCTGGGCGACCCTAAGCTGGGAGCCGAAGGCGCGGACGAACTCGGCAAGCACCGGCTCGTCGCGCAGGTCGCGGGGGACCTCAGGGAAACGGGCGAAGAACTCCTCGACGGTCATCGGGTAAGGTGGCACGCCTGCTCGTCCTTCCAAGTCGCGCGAGATACGGATCTGCATACCGTCCACCTCCAGACACGATTATACCCGGGAGAGCTGGGTCGAAACCGGCTCGAGGCGGCCCTCGACCTCACTGATGAGCTACGACGCCGGGGAGCGGAGCCAGTTGCGGCGGGCGGGGTGGTTGGCGATACTGCGCGGGTGCGTACTCGCGTGCGGCGCTGGCTCATGTCGATCAGCCAGGTCAGGTCTCGAGGATGAGCAACGACTTGGTCGTTCGCGGCGGCACCATCATCACGGCCGCCGACAGCTTCGTGGCAGACGTCGGAATCCGAGCTGGCCGCATCGTCGAGATCGGCGAGTCTCTCCCACGCGCGAGCCAAGAAATCGACGCCGCCGGGCTCCAGGTACTGCCCGGCGGAGTGGACGTGCATACGCATCTCGACGTGGATGTCGGCACTGTCCACACCGCCGACGATTTCGAATCGGGCACCGCGGCAGCGGCCTGCGGAGGCATCACTACCATCTGCGATTACGCTTGGCAGCGCCGCGGGCAGACGATCGCAGAAGCCATCAGGACGTGGCAAGCGAAGGCCTGCGACAAGGCTCACATCGACTATGGCTTCCACGTCATCCTCTCCGAAGTCAGCGACGCACACCTCGCCGAGATCCCATCGATCGTCGCGGCTGGCTACCCGAGCTTCAAGGTTTTCATGATTAACGAATTCGGCATCGGCGACCACGCGTTTCTGCGCCTCCTCGGTGCGGCCCGGACCGCCGGCGCCCTGGTGAACGTCCACGCCGAGAATGGTGACATGATCGACCACGTGGCACGGGAAATGGTCGTCGCCGGGCGGCACGACCCCCGGTACTACGCAGAGAGCCGCCCGGCGCTGGCTGAGGCCGAGGCGACCCAGCGCGCGATCATGTACGCGGAGCTCACCGATGCCGAGATCTACATCGTGCACCTCTCGTGCCGAGACGCGCTGGAAGCGGTGCGCGCCGCGCGGAAGCGCGGTGCCCGCGTGTGGGCCGAGACCCGCCCGATCTACCTGGCGCTGACGGATGAACGCTACCGGGCCGGCGGCACAGAGGCGGCGAAGGTCGTGGGCGCCCCGCCGCTTCGCTCCGCGGCAGACCAGGCGGCCCTGTGGGACGGGCTCAGGAGCGGAGACATCCAGGCGATCGGGAGCGATAACACGTCGTGGACCGTGCAGCAGAAGGCCGCGGGGGCAGACGATTTCACCAGGGTCCCGTACGGCGTCCCCGGGCTCGAGACGGAGATGCAGGTGATCTATTCCGAGGGTGTCAGCAAGGGACGGATGTCCGTACACACCTTCGTCGGAGCCTTTGCGACGAACCCGGCTCGAATCTTCGGCCTCTATCCAAAGAAGGGCACGATCGCGGTCGGCAGCGATGCCGATCTGGTGCTGTTCGATCCAGCGCGAACGCGGGTCCTTGACGAACGGCGCCTGCATTCGCGGGCCGGATACGACCCATTCCACGGGCTCGAGGTCCGGGGCGTACCCGTCCTCACGCTTTCACGGGGGGAGATCGTGGCGCGTGATGGGCAGCTACTGAGCCGCCCGGGGCGTGGACAACACCTGAAGCGACGGCGAGCGCCGTGAGCAGCGAATCTCACAGTCTACCCAGGGGGCGGATATGACTCGACAGCGTTGGAGCAGCATCGTCGCGTGTGTTGTGGGAGCACTGGCCCTCCTCGCCTGGACCTCGGCGCAGGCGGCGTGCGACCCCGGCAAGGTCGCCGCGAAGTACCCCGGCCTGGCCGGCAAGACGCTCAAGGTCGGCCTCGACCCGACCCTCCCGCCCGTCATGTACCGCGATCCGAAAGATCCCAACAAGATCGTCGGCCAGGATCCCGACATGGTCGATGCCGCCATGAAATGCCTCGGGCTCAAGTATGAGCTCGTCGCCCTGGACTTTGGAACGCTCGTACCAACGTTGCAGGCCGATCAGATCCAGCTCATCTGGTCGAACATCTACTACACGCCCGAACGCGCCAAGGTGGCCGACTTCGTGACCTATGCGACCACCGGCACGGCAGGCATCGTGAGAAAGGGCAATCCCAAGAGGATTCGTTCGGTGGCGGACACCTGCGGCAAACGGGCTGCGCCCATCCTGGGAACCGTCGAAGAGAAGGCGTTCCGCGATCAGAGCGAGAAGTGCGTCGCGGCGGGGAAGCCGCCGATCGAAATCACGACGTATCCAAACGCGCCAGCAACGACCCGGGCCATCCTGAACGACCGCACCGATCTGTCTATGTACGACCTGGTTCTGGTCGACGAGGTCGTGCGACAGAACCGCGACACACTCGAGCGCGCGTTCGCATTCAACACCGGAATCAAGATCGGCGTCGCGGTCAAGAAAGGCAATGAGGAGCTGGTGAGCGTCGTCAGGGAGGCTCTCGAGGCCCTCCAGGCGAACGGGACACAGAAGGCGCTGCTAAAGAAAAACGGGATGGATCCCGCCCTTGTCATTCCGGTGGAGATCCTCAGGCAGTAGATCGGTTGGGCGATTTCTTTCGTTACCTCACGTTCTCCTTCCTGCTGGAAGGCGCCTGGCTGACGATCAAGATCGCTGCCGCCGCGATGGCGGGCGGCCTCGTGCTGGGTCTTGTCATCGCCCTCCTGCGTCTGTCGCCGTACAAGCCACTCTCCATCGGGGCGTGGCTCTACATCTGGCTGCTTCGCGGTACCCCCGTCCTGCTTCAGTTGGTCTTCCTGTTTGATGCGCTCCCCGCTGTCGGGATCGTGATGCCCCCGGTGACGACAGCGATCATCGGGTTCGCGCTGAACGAGGCGGCCTTCGCGGGCGAGGTGATCAGGGGCGGGATCCTCTCGGTCAGTCGGAACCAGACGCTGGCCGCGGCGTCGCTCGGAATGGGGCCCCTCCTGACCCTCCGCCGGATTGTATTGCCTCAGGCCATGCGCGCGATCCTTCCGGCCATCGGGAACGACACGATCAGCGTGCTGAAGGGCACCTCCCTCGCCTCCGTGATCGCGGTGAATGAGCTCACTCTTCGCAGCCAACAAATCGTGGCGCAGAACTTCCAGTTCTTTGCCGTCTTTACCGCCGCGGGCCTCATGTACCTCACGATAACGACGGTGATCGCTGGGGCGCAGTTCCTCTTCGAGCGGCGGTTCAGTCTCGAGTTCGAGCGCCGACGCCCGTCCGAGTCCGCGCTGGGTCGATTCTTCGGCTTTCGGCTCGGTCCTCGCTCCCTGCGTGCCGAGGGGCCGATTGACACCACCCTCGCGATGCCGGAACCAGCCGAGGCGTCCCGCGCTGGCGCGCAGGGCGCCGCGGCAGCCGCTCCGGTGGACATTGTCGAGCTCGCTGGCGTCCAAGCGACTCGGAAGGCCGCCAACGAGGGTTTGCCGTTCGTGGTCTGCGCAGAGGCCTGGAAAGCGTACGGCCACCGCCAGGTGCTACGCGGCCTCGACTTCTCCGTGAAGCGCGGCGAGGTCGTGACGATCATGGGTCCGAGCGGCTCAGGCAAGAGTACCCTGCTCCGCCTCATCAATCACCTCGAGACGCTCGATCGCGGTGAGATTACCGTGGACGGGAACCACGTCGGCTACCAGCGGGTCAACGGCGTCCTCCGACCGTCGCGCGATATCGCCAAGGAGCGAGCCCGGGCTCGCATCGGCATGGTGTTTCAGCAGTTCAACCTGTTCGAGCACCTCACTGCCCTTGAGAACATCTGTGAGGCGCCGGTCCAGGTCTATGGCGAGCCGCTTGAATCAGTCGAGGCGCGCGGCGTGGAGCTCCTGGCCGCCATTGGGCTCGCACATCATGCGCACCACCTGCCGCACCGGTTGTCGGGCGGTCAGCAGCAACGGGTGGCCATCGCGCGGGCGCTGGCTATTTCACCGCGGCTCATGCTGTTCGACGAGCCCACCTCCGCCCTCGATCCGGAGCTGGTCGCGGAAGTGCTCAACGTGATCCGCCGGCTGGCGGAGGGCGGCATGACGATGATCGTCGTCACGCACGAGGTCCGCTTCGCGCGGGAGGTCGCGGACCGGATCATCTTCATGGACGGCGGTCGAATTGTCGAGGAGGGCACTCCCGTGGAGGTCCTGGAGCGACCGCAAGAGCCACGGACCCGTCAGTTCCTCCGGCTGGTCCAGCGGTAGAGATCGTTACCCCTGCCGTGGACGCTCGACCAGGCACTGATTGCAAGGTTCTCCGGCTCCTCCGAACGCACGAGTCCCGCGGCGGGCGATCGAGCGTTTCACTCCTCCAGCAGCGCCGCGCACCGCTCCGGCTGCCCTGCCGCGCCGGGATTCGGCACGATCGTGCCGCCGCGCGGGACGCACTGGCTCGGCGGCGGGAGAACGCCTCGTTCGACCCAGTCGACCAGGAGCTGAAAGGCTCGGTGAGCGTGGGGCTGAATGAACTCGAGCTGCGTGAAGTTGCAGCAGCTCTGGCGGTACCGCTCGATGTGGTTACCGTTCTGGATCTCGTAGTACCGGTGCAAGGCGGCGCGCCCGGCCCCGACGACGGCGTCGCGGAACGGCCGTCCGTGGCGCTTGATCGGCAGGAGCGCGTCCATCGTGCCCTGCAGCGTGACCAGGGGCCGAGAGATATCGCCGTCCGTCGCGATCTGGCCGATGCGGGGCGCGAGATGGAACGGCTTGCGGCGCGCTGCGTAGTCATAGTCCTTCGTGTCGCTGCGGCCGAGCGGGTCGAGCTGGCTCATGGGATAGAGCGGATCCAGCTCGCGGACGAAGACGCACGTCGTCACGTCCCAGTAGTTGTTGGCGTGGGTCTCCCAGTGGGAGCCGAAGACGGGGCTGAAGGTGTTGCCGGGCGTCGGCGGCCTGGCGAAGATGTCGGGCGGGTAGCCGGCGTTGAGCATCGCCTGAAACGCTGCGCTCTGTCGGCTGAACCCCGAGGCGACGTACGGCTCCCAGTTGCGAAGCGCGACCGGTAGGTCGATGAGGATGTTCGGCCCGCCCGCCGACCAGTAGACACCCTCCCAGTCCACACCGCCGTCGAAGCGCGTCGGGAATTCCGACAGCATCCGCCGCACGACGTGGCCGCCGTTCGAGATGCCGAAGAGATAGACGCGCTCGGGCTGGCGGTCATAGTGCGCCTCGATGCTCATCTCGGCGACGTCGGTGGCCTGGAGCGTCCGCAAGAACCACTCGCGGATGGTGTCGGCGGGGTCGTCCACGTAGAAGTGCGTGAAGAGCGTGCCCGTGGCCGCGACCTGCGGCGAGAGCCGGCAGGCGGCGGGGTCGGCCGCCGGCGCGGAGAAGAAAAAGTTGAGCATGCCCTTGTTGGTCGAGACGTACGCGTAGCCGAGCTGGATGACGAGGTCACTGAAGATGAAGTCGCCCATGAATTCGCTGCGGAAGCCGCCCGGCACGCCGACGACCAGGCGGCCATTCCAGTTAGTCGGTAGTCGGAGGACCCAGCGGGCGTTGGCGTCGTCGATCATGGCGCCCGTGATCTGGAGCCCGGGGAAGGTGCGGTCCGGGTCGATCGGCGTGCGGAAGGGCGCGTCGGCGGAGACGGCCTGAGCGTCGGTGCGGGGCGTAAAGGCGTTGGGCGGCAGCCCCGGCCGCGAGTTATCGGGCGGAGTGGTGTCCGCGTTGCGCGTGGTGAGGTCGGGGCTCGCCACGCAGCGGACGTCGCTGGCGACGCCGGCCAGAGCGAGCTCGATGGCGGCGCAATCGGCCAACGCCGGGGCAGGGAGCACAAGGGTCGGCAGGACCAGGGTGAACACGACCAACGCACGCATAGGAGCCTCCGGGTGGAGAGCTGGGTCGAGCGTAGCGGTAGCGTACTACAGCATGCGTCAGGCCGCCGGCGGTCAGCCAGGTTCCCCGTGCGTTGCCGGTGGTATGCTCCGGCTTTATTCAGGCTCCCTTCCTCCGGGAGGCGTGCCGCGATCGCTGGTCGAGACGTCGGGATCTCGCGTGTCGCCCGCCGGCTGCAGAGCCTTCGGACGTTCGGGTTCAGGCGTGCCCGGGCTCCGAGCTTGAGCTGCATCGGCTGGAGGCGGTGCGCTCACGCCCGCGCCGGAGGGCGGGGCGCTCGGCAACTCACGGCCCGCGGTATGGAGCGACGTGTGCCTGCGTAGCCGTTCGACGCCCCATCGGCCTGCAGCGAGCGCCGCGCCGCCGACGGCACCAGCGGCGGTCAACCCGGCTCCAACTGCCCGGCTCCCCAATGTAGCCGGCTGGACCGCGTCGGCGAGCGAGAGGCTCACGGCGCCCGCCGTGAGGGAACCAGCGACCGACGGGATGTGCCAGGTGAGGAAGACGAATACGAGGGAGCCACCCATCACGTAGAAGAACGGGATCGGACTGATCCCGCCTCGTTCGAGGACCGACATCCACCTGGCGGCGATGCCCATGCCGACACCCATGATGAGGTAGAGCACGAAGAGCTTGACGCCGACGCTCGCGACGTAGCTGAGGTACCGCTCGGTGAAGAACCTGGTCCACTGACTACCAGCGAAGCCGAGAAACAGGACGCCCGCACCGATGACGATGAAGCTCTCCACCAAGACCACAAGGAGCTGGGCCGCGATGATCGCGAACGCGATGACAACGACGAGCGCCGTGATGCCCGCCAGGACGCTTGCCAAGAATTTGTCCAGGAGCCCCCGAGCGGCGGTCGCATTCAGGATCTTGTTGGCCAGGGCCAGGCCCTGGTCGAAGACACCGGTGGGGCTCAGGTTGGTAATTCCAGCGGCGGCCGCGCCGGCCTGGGAGAAGCTTTGAGTAACGGCCGGAATCCACGTTCCGCCATTCAGGAGCAGCGCGTAGAAGAAGCCGATCGCAACGACCTGGCGGAGGAGGCTCGCGAGCGCCCCGAGCCCATCTTCCCTGTCCAACGCCCACCACATGGCCGTCCACGTCAGCTGGATGGCGACAAGGACCCAGAAGATCCGATGCGCGATGGGGCTCAGGGCACTGAACCAGGCGGTGCTGATGGCCTCGTAGTCACGGACGATGTCGGTGAGGATCGTGGAGCTCACGATTCACTTCCCGGGGACGGGCCAGGGCCGCGGCTTCTGGGACTCGGGGCCGAAGCCCTTGGTCGGCGGCGGCATGCTCTCGGGCGTGGGCAGCCCAAGCTCTCGGGTGCCGCCAAGTATCCATGCCTTGAGGGGATCGCTGAGATCCTCGCGCTGAGGGCCAGCGTTGATCGGCACCGTCACGTAGACGGCGAACACCACTCGGCAGTTCGGCGTGGGCCTGGCCGCCTCGGCTCTACATAGCTGCTGCGCTTCCTTCCAGAGCGCGGTCTGCTTCCTCGCTTCGTCGGCCCAGAAGCCGCTGTGGTACTTCGACGACAAGGTCCCGGATTTCAGGGAGCCGAGCGCTTCCCGTCCAGCGTTGCTCGTGCACGCGCTCGCGAGTAAGACGAGAGCAGCGAGACCAAGCGCGCGAGCGCACACGGCGTTCCTCATGGCCGCACCGGCACCGAGCCGGGCGTCCGGGTCGTCGGCAAGACCGGCGCTTCGAGATTCCCGTTCTTCACCCACTCTTCCTGTGTCGCCGTGCTCTGGGCGTCGCGGTTCGTGACGTTAGCCATGTAGACGTTCTGCGCGTTGATCTGGGCCATCATCAGCTGGCGAAGCTTGACGAGCTGCTGGATCTGCTCGGCGGCGAGCATATTGCCGGCCTGGACGGCCTGCATGCGACCTTCGGCGCTGTCGCTCAGCGCGGTCAGTGTCTGGATGCGCCGCTGCTCGTCAGCGAAGTCATCGGCGTGAAGACGCACCGCCGCGAGCGTTCCCCGGAGCGTGTCGAGGGTCGTCCGCGTCCACTGGTCATAGGCGGCCGGCCAGTCGGTGGCCGGGCGGTAACCGGGATAGCGCTCGCGAAAGACGCGATCCATCCCTGCCATCGCGTACGTGATCGCCTGTTCCTCCTCGATGATCTGCCCGAGGCGGATGAGGCGCGGCAGCGCCTCCCGGTCCCAGACTCCGCCGTAGGTACGGGTGTTCTGCACCATGTTCTCGATCTGTCTGATCTGGTTCGCGATCATCTGGACTTCGTTGATGACCGACTCGATCGCCTTCTGGGCGCTGATGATGTTCTGGACGAGGTTCGTCGGGTCGAACACGATCATTGCGTAGGCCCGGGCGCCCGAGGGTGCGACGAGGACGGCGATGGCCAGCACCGCAACCAGCCGTCTCCACGACCGGGCAAGCGAACGCGCCGCGCGACCAATCACCAGGGCCGTCAACGTCACGGTTCCCACCAGCGAACGGATGAGCACGTAGGCAGTACACCCCGTGCCCCAGATGGCCTCCGCGACCCGAACCACAACCCCGAGCGCCACGAGCGCCAAGGCCGCCCAGGCGAGCCAGCCGACAAGACGCATGGCGTGCGGTCGACCGGCCACGAGCGGGCCCCACACGAGGACCGCGCCGGCAATCACGAGGACGGCGATCCCGAGCTTGCCCAGGAGCCATCCTCGGCTCTCGACGTAGACGAGATGGGTACGGACGGGAATGACGAATCGACTCATGGCTGGTTACCTCCCTCTTCGACTTGCCTCATCCAGGCCTTCGCAGCGTCATCCAATCCGCGGGCACTGAGCCAGGTGGCAGGCCATAGCCGTCCATGGGCAGTCATCTGCTCTTTGACCTGGACGATCGCCTCCCTCCCCGCCATTCCAACAAAGCTCAGGGCTACGGGCCCCAGCCCAAGGCTAATGAGCCGTCGTCCCAGGGGCGACAGTACGTAATACTGCCGCTTGGGAAGGGCCGTTGCGAGGATCTGGATCTGTCGACGGTTGAGACCGATGCTCTCGTAGAGCCGGCGGACGTGCTCGCTCTCGGCTTCGGGATTCGGGAGCAGGATCTTGGTCGGACAGGACTCGAGGATGATGTCGTGCCGCGGCGAGTTGACCACGTCCGCCACGCTTTGGCTCACGAATACCACCGCGGCGTTCTTCTTCCGGAGGGTCCGCAGCCAGCTCTCCACCGCAGCCCCGAAGAGCGAATGGAGCGCCGTGATCCATGCTTCCTCGACGATGAGCAGCGATGGAGTCCCCGCCTCCAACCGCTGCTCTACTCGGTGAAAGAGGTAGAGGAGGATCGGCACGAGATGTTTCTGCCCAAGCGCCATCAGGTGGGACATCTCGAAGACCTGGAGCCGGCCCTGACCCAGGTTCTCGGTCTGAGCATCGAGCAAGTGCCCGAGTGGGCCGCTCAACGTGTAGTGGGCGAGGGCCTCCCGCAGCTCCTGGTCCTGCAGGGTGTGCACGAAGTCCGTCATCGTGCGGCTCGGGCTCTCGGCGAGGAGCTCGAGAGCCCGCCAGATCGCGGCCCGCTGCGCCGGCGTCGGAGTCACGCCCTGCAGGTCGAGCAGAGCCTCGATCCACTCCTGGGCCCAGCGACGGTCGTGACTCCGGTCAATGGCCGCCAGCGGAGTGAAGGCCAGGCCTCGCTCGTCGTCGCCGGCGATATCGTAGTACTCGGCCCCACAGGCGTGCGCGAGCACGTACGCCGAGTAGTCCTTGTCGAAGAGAAAGACCTGGGCGCCCGGGTAGCGGAAGAACTGTGCGATCAGCAGGCCGACCAGCGTTGACTTCCCGGACCCGGTGGGTCCGAGGATGAGGGTGTGGCCCACGTCACTCACGTGCAGGTTCAGGCGGAATGGTGTGGCCCCCGCCGAGGCGGCGTAGCAGAGCGAGGGACTCTCTGGTGGATAGTACGGGCAGGGGTGCTGCTCGAGCCCGGGCCAGATGCTCGTGAGCGGCAGCAGATCAGCCAAGTTGAGCGTGTGGAGGAGGGGCTTCCGGACGTTCTGGTAGCCGTGGCCGGGAAGAGCGCCAAGGTAGGCCTCGAGGGCATTCACCTCCTCCACCCGCGCGCCGAAGCCGTGATGCTGGAGCTGCTTGACCACCTCACGTGCCGTGGCGTCCAGCCGCTCGCGGTCGGGACCGAACAGCAACACGTTGCATGTGAAATAGCCGAAGCGGACGACGTTGGCGCTGGCCTCACCCACGGCGTCGTCCGCGTCCTGGGCCATGGCCACCGCGTCCTTGTTCGCGAACGTGACCGTCCCGAAGTTGAACGATTCCTTGAGGAGCCCCAGCAGCCCGTGTCGCTTCTGGAACCAGTTCCTCCGGTAGACGCGCAGAGCGCGCTCGGCACTGGCCGGGTCCAGGAAGATGAACCGCGTCGACCAGCGATACTCCACCGGAAGGCGGTTCAGGAATCCGAGGATCTCCGGGACGGAGTCCATCGGGAACCCCATGACGGCGATGACACGAAGATGACGGTCGCCGATCCTCGGCCGGAAGCCGCCGACCAGGTCATGGGTCGCGATCACCGCATCCAGGTACATCGGAATGAAGGGCACCCGCACCTCGTGGCGCAGCCCGGTCATGCAGGTGTGTAGATACGTGAGGAGCGCGGCCGAGTCGAGACGCGCAAGCGTCAGACGGGACGAGAACGCGTCCTCGATATCCGTGACGGTCTTCCTGAAGATCTCGAGGATCTGGTTCCAGCCCTGGCGCCCTTCCCCGTCGCCTTCGAGGAAGAACGCCGACACGCGATTCTCGATCTCGGCGGGTGGGCGATAGGTCAGCGCGAGGTAGTAGGCGCTCTCGAAGTGGGTGCCTTCCGCCGTGTAGCGCTCGCGGCGTTCGTCGTCGATGAGTCGAGTGGTTGGATCCGGGAAGGCGCCTCCTTCCGGATAGCCCACGCTCGGTCGCCGGATCGCGTCGACGTGGAGCATCCAGCCGTTCCCGAGGCGAACCAGAGCCGCGTTCATCTGGCTCGAGAGCACGGCGAGTTCTTCATAACTGGCCGACTCGAGATCGGGACCCGTGTACGTCCAGGCGGCGAGGAAGCCTCCGTCCTTCAGGAGGCATACGCCCTCGTCTACGAGAGCCGCGTAGCTCACGAGATCGGCGAGCCCCTTGGGTTTCGGCGTGAAGACCGCCCGCATCAGTCTTCCACGGACGGGTAGACCCACGCGGGCGGCGCCTCCGTCAGTGGCCGTGCAGGGTAGTACGGCTGATAGCGGACATGACGGACGTAGATCCGGCTCAGTCGCGGGTCGTACTTCGCCGCCCGGGTCAGCGCCCAGTGGCCGCCCGTGGCGAGCAGGCCGGCGATGGTGAGACTCACCCAGTGGAATCCCACGCCGAAGATCAGCGCTGCGATGATGGTCCCGTTCACCAGCACGAGCTCCCGTTCGGCGCCGCCCAGCAGGAGCGGGCGAGTGAGCGACGGATGGATCGGCGCTCGACGTGGTTCGTCCATTAGAAGGTCGCCCCCGCCCAGCCGACCGCGGTCATGAAGCTCAGGGCCCCGAGGGCGAGCGCCCCGCCGAAGGC
>WNGG01000790.1_pt1 | contig 34893 bp, 26 predicted proteins | sample 5400661 | NCBI WGS metagenome assembly WNGG01 (sample SAMN13153372, study PRJNA577476) | soil metagenome | isolation source: 100 cm soil or saprolite under Garry oak tree replicate 1 | place: USA:California | collected 2016-06-15
GCGCGACGGCCGAGGAGACCAGGCCGGCCGCGAAGAACTCAGACGTCGCGCCCTGGATGGACGGGACGATGTCTTCGGCCGCATCGGTGTTGCTGGTGCGGAACAGGATGATCGGCTGGCCGACCTTCGCGCCCTGACGCAGCACGTCCAGCACGTAGCCCGGGGTGTGGTGGGTCCCGAACGCACGGCTGAAGATGTCGATGCAGTTGCCACCACACGACGGCGTGGCCGCACCGGCGGAGAGCGCACCTGCCGTGCCGACGCCGCCCACGAGCGCCAGCGTCGCCGCACCGGCGAGCAGCTTGCTCTTGAAGGACATAGATGTTCCCTTCTTGGAACCACAGCCGTACCCTGCGCACGGCTGTTGTTACTGACCGTCGCGGTTTAACCGGAATGCCTCCGGTTCGCGATGACCTGATCAGGACAGGAACGGCTGACCTGATCAATAGTGCGGTAAAGAAAGGGGAAGACCCGGGCAAGCCCGGAAGCTAAGGGGTATTTCAGGCCTCGATCATTCGGGTCCGGGGCTCTTGCCCTTTTCCCGAGCTCTTGCCCTTTTCCCGAATAGAAAGACGCCTTGCCCCGGTTTCTGGTTGACACGGATTGGCTGAATTTACCGTCGTGACCAAATCGCAACTTTTACATCAAGCTGACCCCTGTGACGGCTGTATCTGCCTATGCCGTGTGGAGCACCGTACCATGCTTGTCCGCCGTGGGCGACAAGACGGATACTTATCGGCGTGTCCGGCTCTGTGATCCCTTGCGTAGGCGCCGTCGTGACCGACGGGCAGGGGCGCCTGCTGCTGATCAAGCGCGGGCACGAGCCGGGCGCCGGCCTGTGGTCCATCCCAGGCGGCCGGATCGAACCAGGCGAGACGGACGCAGAAGCGCTGGTCAGGGAGATGCTCGAGGAGACGGGCCTGGCGGTGGAGGTGGGCCGGCTGCTCGGCCGGGTGCGGCGGCCCGGGCTCGGCGGGGCCGTCATCGATATCAGGGACTACGCGGCCACGGTCATCGCGGGCACGCTGCGCCCGGGCGACGACGCCGCGGACGCGCGCTGGGTGGCGGCCGGCGACCTGGATTCGCTGGAGATTACCGAGGGCCTGATCGAAGCCCTTACCAGTTGGGGTGTTCTCGGCGCGTAAGGATGACTTACGTCCTATTCTTCCGTTTCTCGCCCATGTTCAGCAATTTGCTCCCGATGGGGCCGATACCACTGGTTCTCGCGCACATCCGGTGACATTGGCGACGCATATCGTGCCGGCCGGCGGTCGCGGCACGCGCCCCTCCCGGCTCCCGGGCCCGACGGCCCGGGCTTGACGGCGACGGCAGAGCATTGATGTCGCCGTTATGCGCTGTTATGGCATCGATGCTCCATCGTTGCCATTCCTGTCGCGGGCGAGGGGCGGATCCGGGTGCCGGGGGGCGGATCCGGGTTTCCCCGGCGGGGGCGCGAGCGGCTCATGAGATGGCGGCGCGGCGGGGCAGCGACCGGTCCGAAATTGAATCGCCGCGTTTCCGTTATGCGAGCCGCGCCAGGTACGTCCGCGCGGGAGCGGAAAGGAACGCGAGTCACGCCGATCCGGTGCCGCACCGGGTGGCTGCGACCGCCGCCGGGGATGCCGCTCACGTGCCGCGCGGGTGGCCGGCACCGCCGGCGCCGAGATGGATTCTTGACTGCGCGTTTGCTTTTTGGTCAGATTGAGTGCGCATTTGTGTCATCCCGATATGCCAGCTTTTGCTCCTGGACGCAGCCAGCAGACTCAGGAGGGCGAGATGGGCGAAGGCCCAGCCACCGTTCGTGCCAGAAACTCCAAGGCCCGGCACTACGCCGCCGTCGCCGCCGCCACCGTCATGGGCGCCGGCCTCGCCGTCGGTGCCACGGTGACCGGCGCGAACGCGGCGCCGACGGCCGTCCCCGCCGCCAGCTTGACCTTGACGCCGGGGGCCGCGACGCCGATCAGGCACCTCGTCGTGATCTTCGACGAGAACGTGTCGTTCGACCACTACTTCGGCACCTATCCTTTCGCGGCCAATACCGACGGCAGCACGTTCCGCGCCAGGCCCGGCACCCCGGCGGTGAACGGCCTGTACACCAAGATCACCCCGACCGGCCCGGTCGGGCCGCTGCTCACCAGCAACCCGAACAGCAGCAACCCCGTCCGGCTGACCCACGCGCAGGCCCTCACCTGCGACCAGGATCACGGTTACACGGCGGAGCAGCAGGCCGTCGACGGCGGCAAAATGGACAAGTTCGTCCAGTTCACTGACGTCAGCACCTGCTCGGCCCCGAACTACGGCGCGCCCGGCCTGGTCATGGACTACTACGACGGCAACACGGTCACCGGGCTGTGGAACTACGCGCAGCACTACGCGATGAGCGACAACAACTACGACACCACCTTCGGCCCGTCGACACCCGGCGCGCTCAACCTGATCTCGGGCCAGACCGGCGGCAGCATGGCGGTCAGCCCCAGCACCGGGCAGCCCGTACCGGCCCCGGGTGCCGTGAGCGCGCCCAACAGCGCGGGCCTCGGCACCGTCTACGGCGACCCCGACCCCGCCTTCGACAGCTGCTCCGACGCCAGCCACACCACGACCAACCCGGTGGCCATTACGACCGGCAAGAACGTCGGCGACCTGCTCAACGCCAGGGGCGTCACCTGGGGCTGGTTCCAGGGCGGCTTCACGCCGACCGGGACCAACAGCGCGGGCTTCGCGGTCTGCGGCAGCAAGCACGCCAACATCGGCGGCGCCCAGATCACTGACTACTCGCCGCACCACGAGCCGTTCCAGTACTACAAGTCGACCGCCAACCCCAAGCACCTGCCGCCGAGCTCCGAGGCCGCCATCGGGCACACCGACCAGGCCAGCCACCAGTACGACCTGTCGAACTTCTACACCACGCTCGGCGCCGGGAACATGCCGGCGGTCAGCTTCCTGAAGGCGTCGGAGTACCAGGACGGCCACCCCGGCTACTCCGACCCGCTGGACGAGCAGAACTTCCTGGTGAACACGATCAACCAGATCGAGAAGTCCAAGTTCTGGCGGTCCACCGCGATCGTGGTCGCCTACGACGACTCCGACGGCTGGTACGACCACCAGCCCCCGGTGATCGTGAACGGCTCGAACACGTCGCTGGACGCGGCGATCTGCACCTCGGCGCCCATGACGCTTGGCAGCTTCCCCGACCGGTGCGGTTACAGCCAGCGGCTGCCGCTGCTGGTGATCTCGCCCTGGACCCGGGCGAACTACGTCAGCGGCAAGCTGACCGACACGTCCTCGGTCACCAGGTTCATCGAGGACAACTGGCTGCACCGCACGCGGATCGGCGGCGGCTCCTACGACGCGGTCTCCGGCCCGCTGAACGGCCCCGGCGGTCTGCTCGACTTCTTCACCGTGCCGAGCTTCCGGCCGGTGATCCTCGACCCGGCCACGGGCAAGGTCGTCAAGAGGTAACCCCGAGCGCGCCGCGGAGGCTGCGACCGTACCCGCGGTCGCAGCCTCCGCCGTTCCGCGGCGCTGCCCGCGGCGGGCGGGCTTGGCGGGCGGGGCTTGGCTGGCGGGGAGGACGGCGACGTACCATGAAGCCATGAACTCCCCGACCATGGACCCGCCTAGCGCCCAGCAGGTTACCCAGGCGCTCGACGGCGTGCAGGACCCCGAGATCCACCGGCCGATCACCGAGCTCGGCATGGTCAAGAACGTCGACGTGGCGGCCGACGGGGCGGTGCTCGTCGAGGTGTGGCTGACCGTCGCGGGGTGCCCGCTGCGGGAGAAGATCACCCGGGACGTCACCGCGGCGGTCGGCAAGCTACCCGGCGTGTCCTCGGTCCGCGTCCAGCTCGACGTGATGAGCGACGAGCAGCGGCGGGCGCTGCAGACCCAGCTGCGCGGCGGGCAGGCGGAGCCGCAGATCCCGTTCGCCCAGCCGTCCTCGCTGACCCGCGTGTACGCGGTGGCCAGCGGCAAGGGCGGCGTGGGCAAGTCGTCGGTGACGGTGAACCTGGCCGCCGCGCTGGCCGCCTCCGGCCAGAAGGTCGGCGTGGTCGACGCCGACATCTACGGGCACTCGGTGCCGCGGATGCTGGGCGTCACCGGCCGGCCCACCCCGGTCGAGAACATGATCATGCCGCCGTCGGCGCACGACGTGAAGGTCATCTCCATCGGCATGTTCACCAAGGGCAACACGCCGGTCGTCTGGCGCGGGCCGATGCTGCACCGGGCGCTGCAGCAGTTCCTCGCCGACGTGTTCTGGGGCGACCTGGACGTGCTGCTGCTCGACCTGCCGCCGGGCACCGGCGACGTCGCCATCTCGGTGGCCCAGATGCTCCCGGCCGCCGAGCTGCTCATCGTGACCACCCCGCAGCTGGCCGCGGCAGAAGTGGCCGAACGAGCCGGGGCGATCGCATCACAGACACATCAGCGCGTCGCCGGGGTGATCGAGAACATGTCCTATCTCGTCTGCGCGCACTGCCGGGAGCAGACCGAGGTGTTCGGCTCGGGCGGCGGGGCCTCCGTGGCGACCGCGCTCAGCCGGCTCGGCGGGACCCAGGTGCCCCTGCTCGGCCAGGTGCCGCTCGACGTCCGGCTGCGCGAAGGCGGCGACGCGGGGATGCCGCTGGTGCTCAGCGACCCCGACTCGCCGGCCGGCCTGGCGCTGCGGAAGATCGCGGACGAGATCGGCGCCCGCGGCCGCGGACTGGCCGGGCGTCACCTCGGCCTCACGCCGCGGTAGGCGCCCCGGGGGCCTTCGGGGTCAGGTCGCGTCGGTGTCGAACGGCGGGCGCTCGCCGGGGGCGAGCAGGGTGCCGTGCGCGCGGCCCGGCTGCGCGGCCGTCTGGGCCGGCTGCGCCGCGGTTCCCTGGTCCGAGTTCCCGTTGAGGTCGTCCAAGAGGTGCTTCTGCACGAACCGCTTGGGGTTCAGGTCCTCGATGTCGAAATCGGGGAACTCAGGACCCAGCCCTTCCCGCAGGTCGGCCTTGGCGCCCTCGGCGATCTTGCGCAGGTCACGGAGGGCCCGACCGGCCTGGGCGGCGATCTTGGGCAGCTCGTTCGGCCCGAAAATGACAAGCGCGATCACCGCGAGAACCAGCAGCTTGGGGATGGACAGGTCGAACAACGCTCAGCTCTCCGTCGGGCAGGTGAACACACGCACCCCCACTCTAAACCGTGCTGCCACCAGCCGTGGATAAGGCCAGTGCCCCGGCCCCTCCGTCACCAGTGCCTGTCCCCGGTCACCGGAACGGGTTGACCCAGGACGCCAGCCTGACCAGGCCCCGCGTGATGCGCTTCCAGAACCCCGGCGGCCGGTCGTGGGGCAGCGCGCCCACCACCGCGTCGATGGTCCGGGCCGGCGCGTCGGCCATCACCGTGTACACCATGCCGCGGCCGGCCCAGGTCAGGGACCGCTGGTCCGGCTCCGCGACGAATATCACGTGGCCGTCCACCGTGGTTCTGCGCCAGCCGGCCAGCCGGGCCGCCAGGTGGCCGCGCTGCTCGAACACCGAGACCACCGACAGGCCGTCCGAATAGCCGAGGTCGAGCGCGGTACCGCTGCCCGCCCGTGTCTCGGCCCCGGTGAACAGCGTAAGACCGCCGGGCAGCCCGGCGGGAACCAGCCAGCCGCGGGCGCGCAGCGCCAGCAGCTGGGCCTGCGAGAGCGGCTCGGTCCACGGGGCCTGCGCCATGGCCGATGTGCGGGCGCTGGCCGGCGCCGACTCCTGCAGCGCTGATTTCTGGGCGGCTGGCCCCTGATTCGCGGGCCCCTGGTCCGCGAAGCTGACGTTGATGAACACGTCCCGGCCGATCAGGTGGGCGGCTGAGTCGTAGACCTCCCGCTCGAGCGGCAGCTTGGTCGCGTTGTCGAGCCAGAACCTCGCGGCCAGGCTGCCGTCGGCCCGCCAGGCCTCCACCACCTGGGCGGTCCGGCTGCCCGCCAACCCCGTTCCCGCGTACGCCACCACGTAGTGCGATTCGAGCAGCTGCACCAGCGGGGCGGTAACCCCCAGGACGCCCTCGGGCGCCTGGCCGTCGGGATCGGAGGACAGGTAGGGCTGGCTGCTGAACGAGGCCCCGGCGTCGAGGGTCTGGGTGACCGTCCGGCCCCCGCTGACGTGCCAGATGTTCGCCACCAGGACGCTCCGGCCGCCGGCGCTCAGCCAGGCGACCACCTCTTCGCCCTGGTAGGACGTCACGATCGCCGCCTGGGCGGCCTGGGCCAGCAGCCGGACCGCCCGGACGGCGGCCGGCCGCCGGGCCGCCACGGGCGCCTTCCCCGCGGTCGCGGCCCGGCCGGCCGCCGTCACCGCATCGGACGGTGCCGTGTTCTGCGCCGCGTTCTGGCCCGGGCCGGAGCCTGGCTGGCCGCTGCACGCGCCGACCAGGAACCCGGGCACGGCTACCGCCAGCGCGGCCGCCAGCAGCAGGGGCGACCGGCTGTCGCGCCCGCGATGACGAGAGCGGGTAACCGGAGTGAACACGCGGACCTCACGGTGGCGGTGCGTCGGATTCGCGGCTGGACGAGGCGGGCTGGGCGGTCGGGCCGGGGAACGGGACCTCGCCGGTGGTGATGGCGTGTTCCACGCTGTACATCTCGACCGGCGGGGTGATCCTCGGCCCCGGCGCGGCGTCTGAGCCGCCCCCCGCCGTGAACGCGGCCGTGCCCAGGCCGACGACCAGGGACACCGTGCCCAGCAACAGGTAGCGGCGGCGCCGGGCCGGCCGCGGCCGGACCGGGCCCGGGCGGGACGCGGCCGGGCCAGCCGCGGGGCGGTGGCCTGGTACCACCCGCAGCAGCCGGCGTCGCGGCGGCATCGGGCCGCCCGGCCCGGTCAGGGCGACCAGGCGGCTGGTCATCGCCGCCTCGGCCGGGGCCCCGGTCATCAGCGCACGCAGTTTCTGCTTCAGCGCCCTGAGCTCGGCGGCCTCAGCCCGGCACTGCTGGCAGCCGGCCAGGTGGGCGTGCGCCCGGTCGAGTTCGGCTCCGTCGAGTTCGCCGTCCACCAGGGCGGAGAGCCGGTCACCGAGATGGCTCATGACTCACCCGCCCGAGTCAGCCGCCGCGGCACCAGGCCCTGACGGCGGAGCCCGGAGCCGGGCTCGTCGCTCGCGCCGCGGTGGGCGGCGCCGACCGGAGCGGGCCTGCGGTGCTCGAGCGCGGAGCGCAGCTGAGCCCGGCCGCGGTGAATCCGGCTGCGCACCGTGCCCAGCTTGACGCCGAGGGTGGCGGCGATCTCCTCGTAGGAGAAGCCCTCGATGTCACAGAGCACCACGGCGGCCCGGTACTCCGGCGGGAGCGCCTTGAGCGCGGCCTGGACGTCGTCGTCCAGGTGACTGTCGTCGAAGGCCTGCGCCGGGGTGGGTTCGGAGCCTGCCAGCCGGTGCGCCATCTCGTCGGCCAGCCCCTCGAACCGGATCCGCTGCCGGCGCCGCGCGGAGTCGAGGAAGAGGTTCGTGGTGATGCGGTGCAGCCAGCCCTCGAACGTGCCGGGCGTGTAGCTGGACAGCGACCGGAACACCCGGACGAAAACCTCCTGGGTCAGGTCTTCGGCGTCGTGCGGGTTGCCGGTCAGCCGGTAGGCGAGCCGGTATACCCGGGCGGAATGCGTACGGACTATGTCCTCCCAGGTGGGGAGGTTCCACTGCGCCTCGTGCGCGTTCCGCTCGGGCTGAGCGGCTTGCGTGGCCGCCGAATCCAGTCGGCCGGCCTCCTCCACCAATCTGCCCTCCGGATCACGCAGTGCCGTGCCTGTCACCATCGTGCCCTGGATTCTTCCGCTACGCCAGTTGTGTCCGGTCAGCCCTATCTACGGTCAGCCCCATCTACGGTCAGCACCGCGTCCGGCTGAGGCAGGCCCCTCCCGGCCCGTCACGTATCGCATTAGCTAACGGCCTTGACCCCGGTAGAGTTCCCGGACCTGCGTGTCTGGCGCTAGGCTGCTGCGGGTGGGGCCACTTGCGTACGCCGAGTACCTGCCCGAGGACGAGCCACTGCTCGCCGCGCGGGCCAACGCGGCCGACCTCGGCGGCACCCAACCGGTCTCCCCGGCGATCGGCGCCGCCCTGCGCTTCCTGGCCTGCGCCGTCGGGGCGAGAACCACCGTCGAGATCGGCACCGGCTGCGGGAGTTCGGGTATCTGGCTGCTCCGCGGCATGCGCCCGGGCTCCACCCTCACCAGCGTGGACACCGAGCCCGAATACCAGCGAGTGGCCAGGAAGGCGTTCGCCCAGGCGGGTTTCGCGCAAAACCAGAGCCGGCTCATTCTCGGCCGTGCGCTGGACGTGCTCCCCCGGTTGTCCGATGGCGCCTACGACATGGTGTTCTGCGACGCGGACCCGCGAGATTACCCGGACTACCTGTCCGCCGCGCTGCGCCTGCTGCGGCCCGGCGGGATCGTAGCTTTCAACAACGCCTTGCTGGCCGGGCCGCCCGGAGACGCCGCAGCCGGTGACCCGGACGACGCCCTGGCGTTCGACCTCGCCAGCCAGGTACGGGCCGACGAGCGGCTCGTGCCCGTGCTGCTGCCGCTCGGCGATGGCCTGCTCGCCGCGATCAAGAGGAACGACTAGGCAGCGGCCTGGATGGGTCACCCGACCACGGACTTCAGGGCATCACCAAGCCTGGCCGCCTCGTCGGCCGTTAGTTCAACAACAAGCCGGCCGCCGCCTTCAAGCGGGACACGCATGACGATGCCGCGCCCCTCCTTGGTGACCTCAAGCGGACCGTCGCCCGTCCGCGGCTTCATCGCCGCCATTCTCCCATCCCCTTCCTCCCGAACGTCACCGCACTGCCCTTCCAGGAACACTGCCCTTCAGGGACACTGCCCTTGCAGGCTCTGCGCACGCCATTACCCTGGCGCGGGCGGTGGAACCGGCCAGCCACAATCGTTTCTATCCGTCGCCCTATTATCCCGTGTTCGGAAGCAGAATGGTAATGATCGGCCATCCTGCCCGCCGTGAATGCGCGGGCAGCGGCTTTTTCTCGGGGCGTTCGGCGATTTCGCCGGCGCGTCGCGCCGGGCGGACCCCGGCCGCGCTCAGGTCACGCCCGCGGCGCGGCGGAACAGTTGCCGCGCGGCCTGGATGAGCCGGACGTCATCCGGGCCGCGGCGGCCGCGGAAACCCTGGTCGAAGGCGTGCATGCTCGCGCAGCACAGCACGGCGGTGGATTCGGGATCGGCGACGTCGAACGCGCCCGCGGCGGTGCCGGCCGCGAACAGATCCCGGATGACCCGGGTCGCCGCGGCGGGCGCGGGCTCGGGACCGGCCTCGGAACCTGGCCGGACCGCGTGAGCGTGGCGGAACATGACCTCATGCAGGTCGTGCAGCTCGCGGTAGCACTCGAAGGCGGCCCCGACACAGGCGTCCAGCCTGGCCGTCCAGTCCGCCCGGCTCTCCGCGGCCGCGCGCATGCGCGCGGCGAACTCGTGCGAGAACTGCTCCTGCAGCGCGAGCACCAGGTCTTCCTTGGACGGGAAGTACAGGTAGAACAGGCCTTTGGAGACCCCGGCCCGCTGGGTGATGTCGTCGAGCGAGGTGGCCGCGATGCCCTTGGCGCCGAACAGCGCCCGGCCGGCCGCGAGCAGGGCGGCGCGGCGCTGCTCGGCGGGCTTGGTTCGGGTCACGGTCCCTCTCCCGTGGTGTGCTCTGGCGTCCTGGCGGTCCGCTGGCCGGCCGCGGTCTGCGGCCGCGTTCCCCGGCTGCGTTCCCCGCTGGGGCGCGGGCGGTGGGCGGGGCCCTGGACCCGGCTCGTTCGGCACCTTGATTGTGATCTGATCGGCCGGCCACGGACCCGCCAGCCGCCGCCGGTATGCTATCCCACTGAATGACCGTCAGTCATTACGGGGAGGAAACCGGGTGAGCCAGGACGCCGAGCGGCCATCCCGGGCCGCGCGGCGCCTGTTCATCGACCTCACGCCGCTGCGGCGGTCCCGTGATTTCCGCCGCCTGGTCGCCGGTGAGCTCGTGTCCGTGCTCGGCACCCAGCTGACCACGGTCGCGGTCCCGTACCAGGTGTACCAGCTGACCCGCTCGTCGCTGGACGTCGGCCTGGTGTCGATGACCCAGCTGGCTCCGTTGATCGCCGGGTCGCTGCTGGCCGGCTCGGTCGTCGACGCGATGGACCGGCGCCGCGTGCTGATGCTGGCGCAGGTGCTGATGGCCGCCTGCAGCGCCGGACTGGCGGTCAACGCCGACGTCGGGACCTCGCTGTGGCCGCTGTTCGTGCTGCCGGCCCTGGCGGCCGGGTTCAGCGGGCTGGACAGCGCCGGGCACAACGCCATCGTGCCGAACATGGTCCGCCGGTCCGAGGTGCCCACCGCAAGCGCCATCTTCCAGGTCCTGTTCCAGCTGGGCACGGTGGCGGGCCCGGCAGTGGCCGGGCTGCTGCTGGCCGGGGCCGGCGTCCGCTTCGTGTACTGGATGGACGTGGCCAGCTTCGGGGTCGCGCTACTGTCGGTGTTCCTGATCTCGCCGCAGCCGGCCGGGGGCGGCGGCCACCGGCCGGGCCTGCGCTCGATCCTCGAGGGCCTCAGCTTCGTGCGCGGCCGGCCGGCCATCCAGGGCGCCTACCTGATCGACATCAACGCCATGGTGTTCGGCATGCCGCGGGCTTTGTTCCCCGCGCTGGCCACCACGCTTTTCGGCGGGGGCGCCTCGACCCTCGGCTTCCTCTACGCCGCGCCCGGCGCGGGCGCCCTGGCCGGCGCGCTCACCACCGGCTGGGTCGGCCGGATCCAGCGCCAGGGCCTCGCGGTCATCGTCGCGGTCATCGCCTGGGGCGCCGCCATCACCGGCTTCGGCCTGGTGCACTGGCTGCCCCTGGCCCTGGTCCTGCTCGCGGCCGCGGGCTGCGCCGACGTCATCTCGGCCGTGTTCCGCAGCACGATCCTCCAGCTCGCCGTGCCGGACGCGCTGCGGGGACGGCTGGCCGGCCTGCAGATCGCCGTGGTCACCGGGGGGCCGCGGATCGGAGACCTGGAGGCGGGGGCGGTGGCGGCCGGCTTCGGCGATACGGTCTCGGTCGTCTCGGGCGGCCTGGCCTGCATCGCGGGCGCCCTGCTGCTGGCCCGCCTGCTGCCCGGCTTCCGCCACCAGCGAATATCGGCGGGGCCGGCACAGGATCCGCCCATGCCCGGCGCTCCGCCAGCCTCAGCGGACACATCACACTAGGCGATGCGTCTCTCGATGCGAAATGCGCCACAGAAGGTTGCTCGGGGCTCCCGATCACCCGCGGGCCGACAAGAGTCAGTGGAGGTGGCGGGAATCGAACCCGCGTCCTTCAGTACCTCACCAGGGCTTCTCCGGGCGCAGCTTGCTCTGCTTTTCTCAGCCCCGGCGATCATGCAAGCAAGACGCCGACAGGCTCAGCCGCTGTTAGATGTCCCGCCTAGCTCCGCGGCCGGGTCAGGCGGTAGATCCTTCTAGCTGATGCCAGGCACCGGGTCGAAGGCATCCCCGGGCTGACAGACCTCTAACTCGCCTCAGGCGGCGAGAGCGAGGCCAGTGCGCGTTTCGTTGGCACTTATTGGTTTGCGGTCACAGGATTAACGAGGTCACAACCGCAACCCTCGGCCCGCTTCCCCTGGTTCGACCACCGAAGTCGAAACCGATCACCCCCTATTGAGTTGTCCGGCCAGCACAGCTGGGCCATGTCTGACCGTACTCGCACAACACGCGAAAGCCAACTCAGATTCCCGCCTGGGCCGCCGGTTGAGCGGCCGGCCGGCGCCCGGCCAACCGCTCGCCGCTCGCCGCTCGCCGCTCGCCGGGCGCCGGGCGCCGGGCGCCGGGCGCGGGCGCCGGGCGCCGGCACGATGCCACATCGCGCCGGCAATAGCCGGCTCAACGTCACATCGCGCCGGCCGGGCCTTGATGGTTGAGTGGTGGGAGAGGCACATGGTGCGCGGGGGCTCAGCTGGCCGGGCCGCTCCCATGATCGTGCGCCGCTGCTCCTCCGATGCGGGCGGTTGTCACCCCGATGGCGGGTCGCCCGCCGAGCGGGCCGCTGGGCTGGTGATGCTGGGCTGGTGATGCTGGGGTGTTTGCGGCTGGTGGAGGCTCATGACGGGCGGGACAGCGCGGCCGGTCAGCATGGCGCGATGACGCCTGAGCGTTAGCTTGGGGGCAGACAGCAACGTGGCCCCTGCGGGCGCTGGCGGTGGCCGAAACACGCCCGCAGGGGCCGACCGGCAGGGTCGGAGCCGGTCCAGCGGCCGGGCCTCCCCCGAGATGAGACCCGGACCTTTACGTTGACTGGGTCGCAACCCCCCAAGCGAACCCCAGTCACACGTAAAGACGCCGGCTGGTATCCATATGGTTGCTCACAGCGAGCATCTTTTAGTCACGCCTTAATAACACAGAGTGATGAAGACCAGGGTGCCCGCAGGCCTGGGCCAACGGTACCGCCGCGACAGGCAGCGAAGAGCACCGGCGGAACCGTCGCGAAGGTCAGCGGGCAGCGGCCGAGAAGAAGGCGCCGGCCAGCGCAGCGGCGGAAAGCTGCGGCGTCTTACCGGACTCGATAGCGGCGATCGCGATATCGCCCCGGTAGCCGACGAACAAGCTCATCCAACCGGATCCGGTGCGGACCAGGCCGACCTGCCCGTATACCGGCTGGCCGGGCAGGCTGGCCGCCTGGGCGGCGCCGACGCGGACCGCGCCGCGCATGAACCCGCGCACCGCGGTCATCATGCGCTGGTCCAGCGCGGTGTTGGCGCTGGGCGGATCGGCGGGCGCCTGGAGCACCTGCGGGACGTGCCAGCTGCCCGATTTCACCGTCGCGGCCACCATGGCCATGGACAGCAGGCTCATCCGCACGTTGCCCTGACCGATGGTCTGCGCGGCGAGGTTCGCGTCGCTCGCGGCGGACGGGACCGACCCGGAAAAGGCCCGCACCGGCAGCTGCGACCAGTCAGAGCCGATGCCGAACTCCTTGACCGTCTGGGCCCACTGGCTCGGCGAGAGCCGTTCGGACAGGGCGACGAACGCCGTGCTGCAGCCTTCGGCGAAAGCGGCGCTGAACGGCTTCTGCTGACCGGTCCCGTCGCTGGTGAAGGTCTGCCCCTCGACGGTGAAGGAGTCCGCGCATGAGATCGGCGCCGCGAATCCGTTCCGGACCAGCGCGGCCGCGGACACGATGGTGAACGCGTTCCCCGGCGTCAGCGGTGTGTTCAGCGCACCCCCCGCGGGCAGGGCGCCGGAGGCCTGGTGCTGCGCGACCGCGAGGACCTCGCCGGTCGACGCCCGGACGGCGACGATCTCGCCCGAGCTGGACACGCCGTCGAGCGCGGTCAGGGCGGCATTTTGCACCCTTGAGTCGATGGTGGTGCGCACCGGCGTGCCCGCCCGGCCCGGCCACCGGGCCAGCACACCGGTCGGCTGGCCGGCCGAGTTCACCGCCACCACCTCGGTCGTGGGCATGCCCAGCAGCTGACGCTGATACTTCTGCTGGAGTCCGGACAGCCCTACGGTGGTACCCGGGGCGTACAGCGTGCCGTCGGCCCGCAACTGCTCGCTGATCTCGCTCCCCACCTCGCCGACGAGCCCCGTGGCCTCGGCCCGGAACAGCCGCTGGGACTCGGGCCGGACCACCAGGCCGGGCACGTCACGGAGGCGGCCGCGCAGGTCCGCGTAGGTGGTGGAGTCGAGCGTGGCCAGCCGGAGGAACTGATGCGGCGGGGCGGCCGTGATCTGGCCGAGCACCTGCCCGGCCTGCAGCTTGGTGCGGCTGGCGAAGGCCTGGGCCGTCGCCGCCGGGCTGGACAGGCGATCCGGCCACACCCCGAGCACGTAAGCCGGGGCCGGAAGCTGTAGCGGGTTCCCGTTGGCGTCGAGCACGGCGGCCCGGGCGGGGAACTGCGTCACCACGGCCAGCCGCTCGCCCGGACCCAAGTTCGGGTTGATAACGCCCGGCGTCCACGCGACCTTCCAGCCGCCGCCGACCCGGCGCAGGCCGAAGTGGCCGGTGTACGTCCATTCGCGTCCCTGCTGAGCGAGGTCGACCGTGGCCGTGAAGGACGCATCCGCGGTATTGCCGTGCTGGACGACCGACTTCATGGACAGGAACAGCTGCGTCGCGTCAAGCTGCGCGAAGGCGCCCTTCAGCCCGGCGGTGACGGTGTCCGGCGCGGCCGTGGTCAGCGCGCCCGCGGCGGCGTACTGCTGCTGCTGCCAAGCGAACAAGAACGCCTGCGCCGTGGGCTCCGCGGAAAGCTCCGAGCCGAAGCCGGCCGCCAGGCCGATGACCAGCACGCCGATGGCCACGATGGCGAGCGCGGCGATACGCGACCGCTTCGCCCGGCGGATCGCGGGCGAGGCCTTGCGGCCGGGCCTGCCGGCCGAGCTGGGAGCCACATGCCGAGCCGCCCGGCGTCCGCCTGAGGCCACCCGGGCGGACCTGGCCGCCGGCGGCCGCGGCGCCGTGGTGTTCTGGCCGGGCGCGCCGCCGACCGGCCCGGGCGCGCCTAGGTGCGGTCCGGGCGCGGTGCCGGTGCGCTCCTGCGGCCCGGTCTCCCGGGCGGGAGGACCGCCGTTCCGGCCGGGCATTCCGTTCTGGCCGGGCATTCCGTTCGGCCAGGACGTCTCACCGGGCAGGCCGGGATCGCCGGGGCCGTAGGGCGCCGGAATCCCGGGAGCGCCCGGGCGCGGCGGACCGCCGTCGGGCGGGCCGGGGGGGCCGCCGTCGGGCGGGCCAGGAGGGCCGCCGTCGGGCCGACCGGGGGCTTCGCTGTCACGCGGCCCAGACGCGAAGAGGCCTCGCGGCCTGGCGTGGCCGCCGCTCTCGTTCGCCGGAGAGGACACGATCCGCCTGCCTGTCACCTTCGCCGTTTCAGGGCCCGGTCCATTTCCCTGGCCGCATCACGTTTCGCCAGGTCCTGGCGTTTGTCGTAGGTCCGCTTGCCGCGGGCGAGACCCAGCTCCACCTTGACGTTCCCATCCCTGAAATACAACGAAAGCGGGATCAGCGTCAAACCTTGCTCGGCCGTCTTGCTGACCAGCTTGTCGATCTCCTTGCGGTGCAGCAGGAGCTTCCTGATCCGCCTGGGCGTGTGGTTGGTCCAGGTGCCCTCGGTGTACTCGGGGATGTGGACGTTATGCAGCCACACCTCGTCGCCGGTGATCTGCGCGAACCCGTCCTGGAGCGACGCGCGGCCCGCGCGCAGCGACTTCACCTCGGTCCCGGTCAGGACGAGCCCCGCCTCGTACGTGTCCTCGATGCGGTAGTCGTGGTACGCACGGCGATTACGGGCGATGACCTTCCGCCCCTGCTCCCGAGCCACGTCCCTCCCGTCGCCATGCCAGCAGCCACTCTCAGATACGCAGGTAGCGGCGCAGTGTCAGGAACGACGTCGCACCGCACAACACGACCCCGACGACCATCGAGAACAATATGACCTCGATCAGGTCGCCGACGGACAAACCCACGTTGAATGAGAAGTACTGCTCCAGGCTATCTAGCATGAGGGACTTGACGGCAACAAGGAGCCCCGCCGCGATGGCCCAGCCGATCAGCCCGGCGATCGCCCCTTCCAGGAGGAAGGGAAGCTGGATGTAGAAGTTCGACGCCCCGACCAGGCGCATGATGGCGGTTTCCCGGCGCCGGTTGAAGGCCGACAGCCTGATCGTGTTGGCCACCAGCAGGACGGCAGCCACGATCAGGATCAGCGCGATGATGATCACCGCGTTCCTGGCGCCGTCGAGCAGCCGGTAGAACTTGTCCAGGATGGTCATCTCGTCGACCACCGTCTCCACCCCGGCCCGGCCGTTGACCGCGCTGGCCACGATGTTGTAGTCCGCCTCGGGGTTCTTCAGCTTCACCTGGAACGAGTCCGGGATGTCACCCTGCTGGGTGTCCTGGACAAGGGCGGGCTCGTTGGAGAAGTACTGCCTGAACTCCGCGTACGCCTGCTGCTGGTTCACGTAGTAGACGGTCTGGACCTGCGGCATCGATTTGAGCTGCTGTTGCAGCTGCGCCCGCTCGGCGTCGGTGGCGGGGCCGTTCCGCTGGCACTGCGGCTGCGGGCTCGTCTTGATGCACAGGTAGATCGACAGCTCGACCTTGCCCTGCCAGTAGGTTCGCGTCCTGTCCACCTGCTTGACGAAGAGCAGGCCCGTGCCGAGCAGCGACAAGCTGATGGCCACGACCACGATGAGCGCCATCGTCATGGTGAGATTCCGGCGCAGCCCGATCCAGATCTCCTGCAAGACGAACTGTGAACGCATGCTGGCTGATCCTTATAGTCCTAGGCGGCACCGCGCGGCGGCCCTGCGGGGGCGGGCCCAGCGCGGCGATAACAGGTCAGTATGCCTGGCCGTACACCCCGCGTGACTGGTCTCGGACAACCTTGCCGTACTCGAGCTCGACGACCCGCTTGCGCATCGAGTCGACGATAGCCGCGTCATGCGTGGCCATCACGACGGTCGTCCCGGTCCTGTTGATCCGGTCGAGCACCTTCATGATGCCGATCGAGGTCGCCGGGTCGATGTTCCCGGTCGGCTCGTCGGCGAGCAGGATCATCGGCCGGTTGACGAACGCGCGGGCCATCGCGACCCGCTGCTGCTCGCCACCGGACAGTTCGTCGGGCATCCGGTCGTGCTTGCCCTCCAGTCCCACCAGGTCGATCACTTCAGGGACGACCTTGCGGATGAAGCGCCGGTGCTTGCCGATGACCTCGAGCGCGAACGCGACATTCTGGTAGACGTTCTTGTTCGGCAGCAGCCGGAAATCCTGGAACACGCAGCCGATCCGGCGCCGCAGGTACGGCACCTTCCAGTTGGTGAGCCGCGCCAGATCGCGGCCGGCCACGTGGATCCTGCCGTCCGAGGGCCGCTCCTCCTTCAGCACGAGCCGGAGGAATGTCGACTTCCCCGATCCGGAGGGGCCGACGAGGAAGACGAACTCGCCTTTGGCGACCTCGATGTTCACGTTCTCGAGCGCAGGGCGGCTCTGGTTCGGATAGACCTTTGTGACGTTATCGAAGTTGATCACGGGACCATCACAAGCGATGTAGGTGGACCAGGACCGCGGCTGGCGCCGCCAACCCCGGCAACTTACGGGTAACCTGGTTTTGGCCAGGGATCAGTCTAGAGGGAAACTGGCTGCTAAGGCCTTACATCGCGGCAACTGCCGGGTGCGCCGGGACGCGGGCGAGGCGGAAAGGGTTCCGATGAGCTGCGAACACCTGATCTGCGCACAATGCGCCGGGCCGGTGGTGGAGGGCCGCTGCCCAGCGTGCCGGGCCTCGCGAGATCACGTACACCACCAGCACTCGGGCGCGAGCCCGCAACTGATCATCGCCGCGATCCTCGTGCTGAGCATCCTGCTCCTGCTGGCCACGCACCTGGCCAGGTGAGCGCGGCCCAGCTGAGCGCGGCAGGGAACCCAGGCCTCCCGCGCAGAGGACACGCCAGGAGTTACCGGCCGCTCTGGCGCATCCAGCGGATCTCGGCGTCGATGAACTCGTCGATCTCCCCGTCGAGAACCGCCACGGCATTCCCGGTTTCCATGCCCGTCCGCACATCCTTGACGTTCTGGTACGGGTAGAGGACGTAGTTGCGGATCTGGGTCCCCCAGGCGCGGCCGCCGTCACCGCGCAGCGACGCCATCTGCTCGGCCTCTTCCTGACGCCGCCGCTCGAGCAGCTTGGACTGCAGCACGGCCATCGCGGACGCGCGGTTCTGGATCTGGCTGCGCTCGTTCTGGCAAGAGACCACGATCCCGGTGGGCAGGTGGGTAATGCGGACCGCGGAGTCCGTCGTGTTCACGCCCTGGCCGCCGGGGCCGCTTGAGCGGAACACGTCCACCCGGATCTCGTCCTCGCTGATGTCGATGTGATCGGTCTGCTCCACCACCGGCATCACGTCGACGCCGGCGAACGAGGTCTGCCTGCGCCCCTGGTTGTCGTACTTGGAGATCCGGACCATCCGGTGCGTGCCGTGCTCGCCGCGCAGCGTCCCGTAGGCATAGGGCGCGCTCACCGCGAACGTGGTCGACTTGATCCCCGCCTCCTCGGCGTAGGACGTGTCGTACACCTCGGTCGGGTACTTGTGCCGCTCGGCCCAGCGCAGGTACATCCGCATCAGGTTCTCCGCGAAGTCGGCGGCGTCCGCGCCGCCCGCCTGCGCGTTTATGGAGATCAGGGCCTCCCGGGCGTCGTATTCGCCGTTCAGCAGCGTCCGCACCTCGAGCTGGTCGATCTCGGTCCGGAGCGTGGCCAGCTCGCGCGCCGCCTCGTCCCTGGTGGGCTCGTCGTTCTCGCTTTCGGCCAGCTCGAACAGCAACTTGGTGTCGGCCAGACGCTGACGCAGGCCGGACAGCCGGCCCAGCTCCGCCTCCAGGTAGGACAGCCGCCTGGTCACCTTCTGCGCCCGGTCCTGGTCGGCCCACAGCCCAGGGTCGGCGGCCTGCTCGCGCAGGTCAGCCGCCTCCCGCTGCATTTCGCCAGGATCCAGCACGGCCTCGATGCTGTCGAGCTTCGAGGTCAGTGCCGCGATCTCATCGCCGGGATCGGTACCTGCCATGCCGGCTAGCCTACGCGAGCGGCGCGCGGGAGTCCGCATCCCTGGCCGACGCGCAAAACCGGGCGGCCAAACCCGGTATCCTGCCTTAGCGTGACACACCGAAGGCGCCGGACCTGGGCGGGTACCGCGATCGGGTCAGCGGCGCTGGCCGCCGTGACGCTGCTGGCCGTCCAGGGGTGCGCCCCGGCCTCGCCGGCCGACGCGGGTACCCAGGTGAGCCACAGCGTCTCCTTCGCCTCGGCGCAGCAGGCCTATCAGTCCTACGTCGGCGCCAGCGACGCGGCCGCGGTCCGCGGCGACCAGACGCAGGCGCTCTCGGTCGTCACGGCCGCGCAGTGGGCCCAGGTCAGGGGCCAGTACATGGCCCTGGCTTCGGCGGGCACCGCGGTCCCCAGGTACCGGTACGGCACGCCGGTGTTCTACGTCCCCGCGCTGGCCGGCTTCCCGCAGTGGTTCGTGGTGGGGGTACCGAGGACGACCGTCACCGGCGGACGGCCAGGCCCCGCGGTCAACACGCTCCTGATGTTCAGCCGCGCCAAGAAGAGCGTGGACTGGACGCTGAGCGGCTCGACCGTGCCCAACCAGCCGCTGCCGCGTATCGCCCGTGACCGCGACGGCTACGCCATCGCCGTGCCGACCACCGACTCCAGCCTGCTGCTGCGCCCGGACGTGGTGGGGGCGACGCAGGCGGCCGTGGTCGACGACGGGCCCGCCAGCCCGGCCGTGGCGGTGGTCGGCGACGGCCCGCAGACGAGCGGGCTCTACGCGGCGCAGTCTGCGCGGGCCGCGACCGAGCAGGCCCGCGGCCTGCAATACCAGTGGCTCCTGCAGGGGGCACCCTTCCCGCAGGCCGGGCTGCGGCTGGCCGACGGCGGTGCTCTCATCCTCTACGGGATGTACCTGAACACCAGCAACGAGCACCCTAACCTGGCGGCCGGGACGCCCATCGGCCTACCCGCCGCCTTCACCCCGCTGCTGGCCGCGCCCACTGAGGTCGGCTACCACGCGGTGTTCGCCAACTGGGCCTACGAGTTCGCCGCGATCGACCCGCCGGCGACCGCGCCGCACGCGAAGCTGCAAGTCATCGCGGCGCAGGGCAGCCCGAGCTACGCCCACGCCTACTAAGCACGGCCCCCGGGACGGACACTGCCCCCGGGGACGGACACGGCCCCCGGGGACGGACACGGCCCCCGGGGACGGACACGGCCCCCGGGGACGGACACGGCCAGCGGGTTATCCCCCCCGGAGGGGGGCCGAGGGGTCTGGGGGGAACGGTTTCCCCCCAGGAGCGGGGGGGTCTGGGGGGGTCGTCCCCCCGAAAGTTACTGAGCATCAGGCAGCGAACTGGCGGCCACCAGGGTGCGGACGGCCCGCAGGGCCACCGACAAGGTGGTGAACGTGAAGCGCTCGCTCTCCCAGATCTCGCCGAGGGTCTGGGCGGCCATCGCCACCGCCGACTCGTTACGCGACGCCCACGCGGCGAGCCGTTCCTCCGGGGATCCCGGCCCGCTGACCCCGAGCACGTCCACGGTGAGCGAGGCGTGGGCGGCATACAGGTCGTCACGCAGCGCGGCCCGGGCCATGGTGGACCAGCGGTCCTCCCGCGGCAGCGCGGTGATGCGGTCGCGCAGCCGGGTGATCTGCAGCCGGTCGGCCAGGTCGAAGTAGACCTCGGCGGTCTCCTCGATTCCCCGGCCGGCCGAGGCGGCGGCCTGCACGATGTCGAAGGCGGAGTACGTCGGCACCATGCCCGCGACCCGCTCGGCCAGGTCGAGCGGCACGCCCAGGTCGAGGTAGGAATCCCGGCGCTCCTCGAACCCGGCCAGGTCCCGGCCGGTGAGCAGTTTCGGCAGGCCCGAACGGACCGTCCGCACGCCGTCCGCGAGAAAGCCCACGGTCGCCTGGAGGTGGAACGGCGGCCTGCGGTTGTGCAGCAGCCACCGGACCGCGCGCTCGGTCAGCTTGCGCCCCTCGAGCAGCAGCGTGATCTGCGCCGCGATGCCGACCTGGCCCGCCAGGTCCTCGACCTGATGCCAGAAGGCCGACATGTCGAACACCTCGCGGGCCACCAGCCACGCCCGGGTCAGGTCGGGCACCGACGCGCCGGTCTCCTCGATCAGCCGGAACAAGAACGTGGTGCCCGAGGTGTCGATCATCTCGTTGACCGCCGAGGTGGTGATGATCTCGCGGCGGAGCGGGTGGGCTTCCATCCGGTCCGCGAACCGGGCCCGCATCGGGGCGGGGAAGTAGGCGTCGAGCACCCGGCGCAGGTACGGGTCGTCGGGCAGGCTGGAGCTGAGCACTTCCTCGGCCGCCGAGATCTTGGTGTGCGCCAGCAGCAGGGCGAGTTCGGGGTTGGTCAGGCCGCCGCCGGAAGACCGGCGCTCGGCGATCTCCCGCTCGTCCGGCACCATGTCCTGTTCCGGGTTGAGCCGCTTGTCCCTGATCAGCTTGCGCAGGTACCGCGCGTGCACGTGGAGCAGGGAGGAGGCCTGGGACCGGGCCACGGCCAGCGCCATGTTCTGCCCGTAGTTGTGCCGCAGCACCAGGCCGGCCACCTCGTCGGTCATGTCGTTCAGCAGCTCATGCCGGCCGGAAGCGGGGATGACCCCGTCCCGGATGGCGTCGGCCAGCAGGATCTTGATGTTGACCTCGTGGTCGGAGGTGTCGACCCCGGCCGAGTTGTCGATGAAGTCGGTGTTCATCAGGCCGCCGCCGAGCGAGTACTCGATCCTGGCCGCCTGGGTCAGGCCGAGGTTGCCGCCCTCCCCGATGACCCGCGCGCGCAGCCGGGTGGCGTTGATCCGGACCGCGTCGTTGGACCTGTCCCCCACCTCGGCGTGCGACTCGGAGCCGGCCTTCACGTAGGTGCCGATCCCGCCGTTCCAGAGCAGGTCGACGGGGGCGGCCAGGATGGCTGAGATCAGCTCGTCCGGGGACAGCGCGGAGACCGTGGCGTCGATGCCGAGGACGGTGCGGGCCTGCGGCGACACCGGCACCGACTTGGTGGTGCGCGGCCAGACCCCGCCGCCGGGCGTGATCAGGGCCTGGTCGTAGTCCGCCCACGAGGACCTGGGCAGCGCGAACAGCCGCGCCCGCTCGGCGAAGCTCGCCGCCGGATCGGGCGACGGGTCGATGAACACGTGCCGGTGGTCGAACGCCGCCACCAGCCTGATGTGCTGCGAAAGCAGCATGCCGTTGCCGAACACGTCACCGGACATGTCCCCCACGCCGACGGCGGTGAAATCGTCCGTGGCCGGGTTCAGCCCGAGCGCCGCGAAGTGCCACTTCACCGACTCCCAGGCCCCGCGCGCGGTGATGCCCATCTTCTTGTGGTCGTAGCCTTCCGACCCGCCCGAGGCAAACGCGTCGCCGAGCCAGAAACCGTACCTGGCCGCCACCTCGTTGGCCGTGTCGGAGAACGTCGCGGTGCCCTTGTCGGCCGCCACCACCAGGTACGGGTCGTCACCGTCCCGCCGGACCACGCCGGGCGGCGGCACCACCTGGTCGCCTTCGATGTTGTCGGTCACGTCGAGCATGGCCGCGATGAACGTCTTATAGCAGGCCAGCACCTCGGCCTGGTACGCCTCGCGGTCAGCCGGATCGGGCAGCCGCTTGCACACGAAGCCGCCCTTGGCGCCGGAGGGAACGATGACCGCGTTCTTGACCTCCTGCGCCTTGACCAGGCCGAGCACCTCGGTGCGGAAGTCCTCGAGCCGGTCCGACCAGCGCAGCCCGCCGCGCGCCACCCGGCCGAAGCGCAGGTGCACCGCCTCCAGCCGGGGCGAGTAGACGAAGATCTCGAACTTGGGCCGCGGCGAGGTGAGCCCGGGCACCGTGCCGGGGTCGAGCTTGAGGACCAGCAGATTCTGTTGCCTCGGGGGGGCGACCCCCCCAGACCCCCTCGGCTCCTCGGGGCTTTGCCGCTTGTAGTAGTTGGTGCGCAGGGTGGCCTCGATCACCGCCAGGTAGGAGCGGAGGATCCGGTCGTGGTCGAGGCTGACCACCTCGTCGAGCTGGCCGCGGATCTCCTCGGTGATGGCCTCGCAGCGCTCGTTGACGCCGCCCTGCCTGGCCGGGTCGAACCTGGACTCGAACAGCCGGATCAGCAGCCGGGTGATCGCGCCGTTGGACCGCAGCACCCGCTGCACGTAGTCCTCGCTGAACCGCATCCCGCCCTGGCGCAGGTACTTCGCGCAGGCCCGCAGCAAGGTCACCTCGCGCCAGGTCAGGCCCGCCGTGAGCACGAGCGTGTTGAACCCGTCGTTGTCGGTCTGGCCCTGCCACAGCGCGGTCAGCGCGTCCTCGAAGATCTGCCGCAAGCCGCCGGACGCGGTGGCCGCCGGGGGTCGCAGGCCGAACTCGTAGATCCAGAACGAGCCGGCCGTCGAGCTCCCGGCGAACTCGTACGGATGCTCGTCGACGACCTCAAGGCCCATGTGCTGCAGTTGCGGCAGCACGTCGGACAGCGTGATCGGCGTGCCCGACCGGTATACCACCAGCGTCCACCGCTCCGGGTGCTCGACCAGCCGGACGGCGAACTCCGACCCCGACTCGCGCAGCCTCAGCATCGTGGACAGGTCGTCGACCGCGTCCGCCGCGGAGACGTCCGCCTTGTAGGTCTCGGGGATGCGCGCGCCGCACAGGTCAAGCAGCGTGGCGGCGCGCTCCTCGCCGAGCACGCGGACCGCCTCCGCGGCCAGGTCCTCGTCCCAGGACCTGACGGCCTCGGCCAGCCTGCGCTCGAGCGCGGTCGCGTCCACCTGCGGCACCGGCCGCCCCGGCTCGCCCCGGACCACCACGTACAGCCGGGCCAGGGCCGAGGCGCCGATCGTGGCGCTGTAGTCCACCGAGACCCCGTGCAGGGCCTCCCGCAAGATGCCCTGCGCGCGCAGCCTGACCTTGGTGGTGTACCGGTCCCTGGGCAGGTACACCAGGCAGGACATGTACCGCCCGTACCGGTCCCGGCGCAGGAACAGCCTGGTCTGCTTGCGCTCGCTCAGCCGCAGCACGCCGAGCGCGATCGGGATGAGCTCTTCGGCCGAGATCTCGAACAGCTCCTCGCGCGGGTAGTCCTCGAGGATCTCGACGAGGTCCGTCCCGTCGTGGCTGTCCCTGGACAGCCCGGCGGCCGCCATGACCTGGGACAGCTTGCGGCGGAGCACGGGAACGCCGGCGATGGGGGCGGTATGGGCCGCGTGCGTGTACAGGCCGAGGAACCTGAACTCCCCGGTGACGTGCTGGCCCCCCGCGCCGTCCGGGCCGAGCTTCTTGACCGAGACGTAGTCCAGGTAGTTGGCCCGGTAGACGGTGGACCGCGAGTTCGCCTTGGCGAGCACCAGCCGCTCAGCCGGGTCCTGCGCCCGGCGCACGACCTGAGACGACAGCTTGCGCAGCGATTCACGGCCCTGCCGGTCGTGGCGGAGGATGCCGAGCCCGGTTCCGGGCACGGCGCGCAAGGCGGTGCCGTCCTCGGTCGGCACGAGGTCGTACTCGCGGTAGCCGAGGAAGGTGAAGTTGCCGTCCGCCAGCCAGCGCAGCAGATCGCCGTGCTCGGCCTGGTCGGTGCCGGGCGCCCCGTCGAGATCGCCGGCCAGCCTGCGGGCCACCGCGCCCATCCGCGGCTGATCCTCCACGGCGACCCGGACGTCGTCGAGCACGTGCCGCAGTTCGGCCGCGAGCTGGTCCGCCGTCACCCGGTCCCGGGGCGGGCCGAGCTCGACGTGGATCCAGGATTCTATTATCTCGGGGGGAACGATCCCCCCCAGACCCCCCCGGCTCTTTTTCCCGGGGGGACCCATCCCCCCGGACCCCCCTTGGGAAGGGCTACCCGCCCCCCCATACCCCCCTGGCCCGTGCAGCGCGCCGGTCACGTCCCGGCGCACCCGCAGCAGCGGGTGCACGATCACCTGGATCTCGGCCTCGTGCCGGTTCAGCTCGGTGGTAACCGAGTCGACCAGGTAGGGCATGTCGTCGGTGACGATGTCCACGACCAGGCCGGCCCGGCTGACCGGGTGCAGCCGGGCGTCGGCCGGCTCGCGGACCTGGACCAGGGCCCGGCCCTGCGGCCGGGACAGGCCGAGCCGGGCGTGCGCCTGCGCGACCGCCGCCAGCCGCGACGGCGGAGCCAGGTCCTCGGTGGCGACGCGCTGGTAGTACGCGCGCAGGTAGCGGGCGACGCGGTCGCCGCCGCTCCCGTCGCCCGGCCCGCGGGGACCCGGCCCCTGCAGACCCGGCCCCTGCAGACCCAGCGTCGGCGGGTCCAGGGCCGGGTCGGCCTCCCAGGCCTGCGCCGCCTTGGCCAGCAGGGCGTCCCTGACCTCATCCGCGTAACCGTCCGGCATCGCGTCCACTCCTTCGTGTCCACTAACCTGATCCGCTGTCTTACCTTGATCCCGGCCCATCCCGGTCGACCCCGGCCCGACGACTCTGCCACCTCATTGTGACGAAGACGTTTCTTTGCGTAACCGAGATGAGTCGGCACCTTCCCCCTGGCCCTGGAACCGGCCGAAGTACCCGAGCACGTCCGGATCGGCCAGCGCGTTCGGGTCGGCGGCCCGCTCCGGATCCGTGCCGTGCAGGATCTTACGCACCGGCACCTCCAGCTTCTTACCGGACAGGGTCCGCGGTATGCCGGGCACCCGATGAATCTCGTCGGGCACGTGCCGGGGCGACAGCTGCGCCCGGAGCGCCGCGCGGAGCCTGTCCGCCAGGTCGTCGTCGAGCTCGGCACCAGGGGCGGGGACCACGTAGAGGATCAGCCGGCCCTCGGCGCCGAGCCGGCCGGTATCCACGACCAGGCTGTCCGCGACTTCATCGAAGGCCTCGACCGCACGGTAGAACTCGCTGGTGCCCATCCGCACGCCGCCGCGGTTGAGCGTGGCGTCGGAGCGGCCGTAGATGATGCAGCCGCCGTCCGGCAGCACCTCGATCCAGTCGCCGTGCCGCCAGACACCCGGGTACATGTCGAAGTAGCTCTCCCGGTACCTGATCCCGTCGGGATCGTTCCAGAAGCCGACCGGCATCGACGGCATCGGCTGGGTGATCACCAGCTCGCCGACCTGGCCGGTGACCGGCTTGCCGTCCTCGTCGTAGGCCTCCACCGCGGCCCCCAGGCAGCGCCCGGAGATCACCCCGGCCCGCACCGGCAGCAGCGGGCACGGCCCCACGAAGCCGGTGCACAGGTCGGTACCGCCCGAGTAGGAGCCGAGCAGCAGGTCCGGCTTGACCGCCTCGTACACCCAGCCGAACGCCTCGGGCGGCAGCGGCGACCCGGTCGAGCCGATGGCGCGCAGCGCCGACAGGTCGCAGGCCGCACCCGGGCGCAGCCCCGCCTTCATGCAGGCCACCAGGTAGGGCGCGCCGACCCCCAGGTAGGTGACGCCGTGCTCGGCGGCCAGCCGCCACAGCCGGTCCGTCTCCGGGTAGGTGGCGCTGCCGTCGTACAGCACGATGGTCAGGCCGGCCAGCAGCCCTCCGGCCAGGTAGTTCCACATCATCCAGCCGGTCGTGGTGTACCAGGTGAAGACGTCACCGGGCCGCAGGTCCTGGTGGAACGACAGCGCCTTGAGGTGCTCCAGGACGACGCCGCCGTGCCCGTGCATGATCGGCTTGGGCAGCCCGGTAGTGCCCGAGGAGTAGACCACCCACAGCGGGTGCGCGAACGGCACCTCCTCGAACTCGGGCTCGTGCTGGTTCCCCCCGCCGCCAAGACCGAGGTCCTCCCAGCGCAGCACGCCGGGAGCCGGCTCGGATTCACCGAGCAGGTTTACCAGTACCACGGCCGGCGAGCCGGGCAGCGCCGCCACCACCTCGTCCAGCATCGCGGCGCGGGAGAACTCCTTTCCCCCGTACCCGTAGCCGTCGCAGGCGATGAGGACCTTCGGCTCGATCTGCGCGAACCTGTCGATCACGCTGCGGGCGCCGAAATCCGGCGAGCACGACGACCAGATCGCGCCCAGGCTCGCGGCGGCGAGCAGGCCGATGACCGCCTCAGGCACGTTCGGCAGCAGCGCCGCCACCCGGTCGCCGCGACCGACGCCCAGCGAGCGCAGGCCGCGGGCGACGCGCCCCACCTGCTGGGCGAGTTCGCCGTAACTGAGGCTCCCCGCCCTACCCCGTTCGGAATCAAAGACGATGGCGGTACGGCCGGGATCGGTCCACGCGGTCCGCAGCGCGTTGCGGGCGTAGTTCAGCGTGGCCCCGTCGAACCACCGGACGTCCGGCATGACCTCGCCGGCCAGGGCCGGGCCGTCACCGCGGTCGCCGAGCACCTCGAAGTAGTCCCAGATGGCCGCCCAGAAGTCGGCCGGGTGCGCCACCGACCACCGCCACAGGTCATCGTAGCCGCCGGCGTGCCGCGTGTGCCGGGCCTCCAGCCAGTTCATGAAGCGGGTCACCCGGGCGTTGCGGATCGTCTTGTCGTCCGGTTCCCAGAGCACCGCGCCGTAGCCGCGGCTCAGCAGATCACCCTCGCTCGCTTCCATGCCTTCAGCATCGTGCCATCCTGGCGCGCCTGGCAACGCCCGACCGGACCGTTGTGGCCCAGATCATGATAAACCTGCAGCGTTTACCGGGGTCTACCGGGACAGCGGCTCGGTGAGGCGGGCGATCAGGGCGGTCAGCCCGGCCGTGTCGGTGAGGTCGGGCAGCACCGCGTCGGCTCCCGCGTCGCGCAGTTCGGCCGCGCTGGCCCGGCCGCTGGCCACCGCGAGCGACCGCGCGCCGCCGATCCTGGCCGCGTCCACGTCCCGGGGCGAGTCCGCCACGTACACGGTGACGTCCTCGCCGAACGGGACGCCGTGCTTCTCCCCTGCCCGCTGCCGGGCCACCCGGAGCAGGGTGCCCTTCGGGTAGGCCTCGGAGCCGTAGCCGCCGATGTCGAAGTCGACGTAAGAGTCCAGGCCGAACGCATGCAGTTTCAGCATGGCGCTCGGCTTGCTGCTGCCGGTGAGCACGGACTGCACCACGCCGTCGAGCTTGCCGACGGCCGCGAGCGCCCCGGCCGCGCCGGGCAGCACCTGGCCCTGCTGGTCCAGGTCGTCGCGCCTGGCCTGCAGGGCGGCGAAAAGCGCGGCGCTGAACGGCTCGAGCAGGCCTTCGGCGGTGCCGCCGGCGCTCACGTCGGCGCCGTTCAGCGCCAGCGCGTCGAAGAAGATCTCCGACTCCGACCGGCCCGCCGTCTGCGGCAGCTTGACCAGCGGCCGGCCGGTGACCGCCGGGAACGCCTCGGCGTATGCCGCCCTGGTCACCCGGGCCACATCGACCAGGGTCAGGTCGATATTCCATAGAACCAGCCGGTGAATGACGTCCTCCGTACGATCGGTTACCCCATGTGAGGGTAGCGGTAGTCGGACGGGGGCACGAAGAGTTCCTTGATCGCCCGCGCGGACACCCACCTGATCAGGTTGAAGACCGACCCGGCCTTGTCGTCGGTGCCGCTGGCGCGGGCGCCGCCGAACGGCTGCTGGCCGACCACCGCGCCGGTCGGCTTGTCGTTGATGTAGAAGTTGCCCGCGGAGTATTTCAGCTGGTCCGTGGCCTGGGCTATGGCCTGGCGGTCCGTGGCCAGGATCGAGCCGGTCAGCGCGTAGGGCGTGACGTCCGCGGCCTGGGCGAGCATCTCCTCATAACCGGCGTCCGGGTACACGTGCACGGCCAGGATCGGGCCGAAGTACTCGGTGCTGAAGATCTCGTCGGCCGGGTCGGCGCCCTCGAGCACCGTGGGCGTGACGAAGTATCCCTCGCGGTCATCGGCCGTGCCGCCGGCCAGGATGGCAATCGACCCTGTGTTCCTGGCCCGGTCCAGCGCGGCGGCGTGCTTGGCGAACGCCCGGGCGTCGATGACCGCGCCCATGAACAGCGACAGGTCGGACGCGACGTCCCCCATGGTCAGCGACTCGACCTGGGCGATGAAGTCGTCTTTGACGCGGGCCCAGACGGACTCGGGTACGTACGCGCGGGAGGCGGCGGAGCACTTCTGCCCCTGGTACTCGAACGCGCCGCGGATCAGCGTGGCCGCCAGGGACGGCAGGTCCGCCGACGGATGCACGATCACGAAGTTCTTGCCGCCCGTCTCGCCGACCAGCCGCGGGTAGTTCCGGTACCGGCCGATGTTCTCCCCGACGGTCCGCCACAGGTGCTGGAAGGTCGCGGTGGAGCCGGTGAAGTGGATGCCGGCCAGGTCGGGATGGGTCAGCGCGACCCGGGAGACCGCCTGCCCGTCGCCGGTGACCAGGTTGATCACTCCGGGCGGCAGGCCCGCCGCCTCGAGCAGGCGCATCAGGTAGTGCGCCGAGAGCTGCTGGGTCGGGGACGGCTTCCACACCACCACGTTGCCGAGCAGGGCAGGCGCGGTCGGCAGGTTGCCCGCGATCGAGGTGAAGTTGAACGGGGTGATGGCCAGCACGAAGCCCTCGAGCGGGCGGTACTCCATCCGGTTCCACGTGCCGGGCGCCGATTCGGGCTGCTCGGACTCCAGGCGGCGCGCGTAGTGGACGTTGTAGCGCCAGAAGTCGATCAGCTCGCAGGCCGCGTCGATCTCCGCCTGGTACGGCGACTTGGACTGGCCGAGGATGGTGGCGGCGTTCACCGTGGCGCGCCATGGCCTGGCGAGCAGTTCGGCCGCCCTGAGGAAGATCGCGGCCCGGTCCTCGAAGCCGAGCGCCCGCCAGCCGGGCGCCGCCTGCTTGGCCGCGTAGACGGCGGCGGCCACGTCCACGTCGGTCGCGTGGCCGAACTGGCCGAGCACGTGCGCCTTGTTGTGCGGCTGGACCACGTCGATCTTCTCGCCGTCCGGCATCTGCTGGCGGCCGGCGATGGTCATGGTGAGTTCGGCCTGCTGGCCCGCGAGTTCCTTGATCTTGCTCTCCAGCACGGCGCGCTCGTGGCTACCCGGCTGGTATTGCCTGACCGGCTCGTTGACCGGGACAGGAGTCCTGGAGACGGCATCCATCACGATCGCTCCTGGCGTTCGGGTTGTGTCCTTGCTACTCGTATCGTCGCACGACCCCGCGGCCAGGTACGTCAGCGCTGGTCATTCACCAGGTCGGGCAGTTCCTGGGTGGCGTACCAGCCGAGCTCGTGGCCCTCGGCCCCGTCCACGGCGAACTTGGCATCCTCATCGCCCGCGTCGGCGGCCGGCAGCGCGTCGGCCGCGGCGCGCACGTCGGTCCCGGCCTCCGCGTCGTCGACGTGCGCCGAGGCCAGCCACGGCACCGGTACCGCCGTGCCGATCAGCACCCGGGCGGGCGCATCGTCCCGCGCGTCCAGTTTCACCTCGTCCGCCGCGATCTCGGCGGCCAGCACCACCCGGCGGGGCGGCGCGGCCGGGTCCGCGGCGAGCATCCGCAACGAGGCGCGGGCCGCCTCGGTCAGCGCGGTGTACTCGAGCTCTTCCTCATCGCCGCTCGCGTACGCCTCGCGCAGCGCGGGCGTGACGGCGTACCCGGACAGCGGGCCTGAGCCCTGGCCTGAGCCTGGGCCTGGGGCTGGGCCTGGGGCGACCTGGCCGGTTTGCAGGGCCTGGGCCAGCGCCGGGAGCGTCGAAGGAAGGAACACGCGCATGGTGCCCCAGAGTCTGCCACAGCCGCCGTGAGGTCAGGTAGGCGAGTCGTCCGCGGAGGCCGGGGTGTCGCCTGGGCCGGGTGCCCCGGCCTGGTCACCGGGGCCGACGGCGCCGGCTGCGCCGGGTGCGCCGGGTGCGCCGGGTGCGCCGGCTCGCGGGCCGGGCGGGTCGGTTCCCTGGTCCGTTCGGCTGGCCTGGATGGCGGTACCGGTCGCGGCGAGGGCGGTGATAACGGCGGTGACGGCCTCGTCGAGCGGCACGTGTTCCCACAGCCTGATCACGGTCCAGCCGGCCAGGATCAGCGCCGCGTCGTTGATCCGGTCCCGCTCGACGTTCCTGATCAGCTTCGGGCCCCAGTACCACTCGTTCGCCCTCGGCTTGGACCCGTGTTCCGGGCAGGCGTGCCAGAAGCAGCCGTCCACGAACACGGCCACCTTCCGCGCGGTGAACGCGATGTCCGGCCGGACCCGGCGGCCGCCGTCCAGGTCGAGCCGGTAGTCCTTGCGGTAGCGGTAGCCGAGCCGGTGCAGGGCATGCCGCAGCGCCAGCTCCGGCTTGGTGTCCGTCCGCCGGTTGGCCCTCATGTTGGCCGACCGGCCCTGGCTGGACGGATGCGGGTAGTCCGCCACGGATGACAGGCTAGCCCGGTCGTAATCGCCACGCCCCGGCGGTTATCGCATCGTGTCGCCAGGGCCTGGTTCCACCGTCGTCTTACCGGCCGGCCGGCGCTACGGGGCGGGCCGTCCCGGCCCGGCGGGCGTCACGCTCGCCGGGCCGGCCCGGCGAGCGTGACGCCGAGCAGGTCCTGCAGCGCCGTCACCGTCTGCGCCGTCTCGGTGTGGTGCACGCCGGTCATGCCGCACGCGGCGGCCGCGGCCACGTTCGCCTCGATGTCGTCGACGAACACGCACTGCTCCGGCTCCAGGCCCAGGCCCTGCGCCGCGTGCAGGAAGATGCCCTGCTCCGGCTTGCGCATGCCGCACTCACCGGAGATCACCACGGTGTCGAACAGCCCGGGGAAGTCCGCGCGCGGGTACTCGTCGCACCCCCAGGAGTTGGACAGCAGCGCGGTGCGGAAGCCGGCCTCACGCAGCGCGCGGATCATGTCGTACATGGCGGGAACCTGTGTGCTGGCCGCGAACATGCGCTGCAGCAGCCCCTCGGCGGTGACGGCCCCGCCGTCGACGCGGAGCAGCCGGGCGGCCAGAACCTGCTCGAACTCGGCGCCCGAGCACTCGCCGCGCTCCAGCGCGTGGACCGGGTTGGGGCTGCCGTCGGAGTCGTAGGCATCGAAGACCCACGCGCGCATCACGGTGCGATAGCTGTCCCAGTCGATGCCGTCGGCCTGGATCCAGGCCTGGACCGTGGTCAGGATGGGGGTCGTCAGCACCCCGCCCCAGTCCGTGATGACACCCCGAAATTCCGTACCATTCATCACAGTGACAATTTTAGGCGCTTGTTCGTCTAACGCGGGAACGTCGCTTGTCCAGCTCGTGAAGGGTCAGTGACCAGGCAGGACGCCGGAATGTCGGTGGCCTGCGATACAACCGGGTCCAGCCGGAGCCTGATGCGAACGCGCCGCCAGGGGTGTTCGCGGTCGTTCGCATTCTCCGGACTGGAAGCGGAACATGCCGCCTACCCGCACGCCTGACCGCCCGGCCCGCCCCGGCCGGGACGCCCTGCCCGTCCTTCCCGGGCCGCGGCTCATCGCGGTTCCCGCGGGCTGGCCACCGTATGACTGCGAGGCGCACGGCCCCGCGTGCCCGGCGGCCGCCGTCCCGGCCGGAACAGGGCGCGAGGCGGACGGCCCGGAACGCGAGGCGGACGGCCCGGAACGCGAGGCGGACGCCCCGGACCCGCACGCGGACCTGGCTCCGGGGCGCGGACTCGTGCCGCCCGGGCCGTTGGATCCCGGGCCGTCCCCCGCGTTCAGCGCCGGCCAGGAGGGCGCGGCGTGGCCCAGGCAGTTCGCCCAGGTGATCGTGGAGGTCCTGGCGGGCTCCCGGTCACCGAGGCAACTCGCCTCCTGCACGACCGAACGTGTCCGGGCGCAGATCGACCTGCTCAGTCAGGCGCTCGCCCCGGGCCAGCGGCCCAGGATCCAGCGGATCATGATGTCACGGCCCGCGGCGCGCGTCGTGGAGATGACCGTCGTGATCAGTTTCGGGCCGCGGTCGCGGGCTCTGGCCATGCGGTTCGAGCACCTGCCCGCGCGCCGGCCCGCGCCCGGGCGGCCCGCCCGCCCGGAACGGTGGCTCTGCACCGCCATCGAGACCGGCTGACCCTCACTGGCTCAGGTCCGCAGTGTGCCCCCCACGGCACCCACCCGCCCCCGCCCCGCCTCAATCCCGACAAAAGCCACAAAAGCCACGCCCGTGCGCGGGATCAGATTGCATGGTTGTGGCAGCGTATTGACTCTTTTCAAGACGCTGCCACAACCATGTCCATCGGCAGAGGGGCTGGGGTGATACGGGCGATGTTTGAGTCGTCCGGGCGGGCTGGGGTGGTACGGGCGATGTTTTAATCGTTCGGGCGGGTGCGGGGGTCGCCGTGGCAGCGCTTGTACTTCCGGCCGGAACCGCACGGACAGGGATCGTTGCGCCCGGCGTGGGCGTAGGCATCGTTCACGGCCGGACCCGAACTGCTCTCCACGTGCGTCCCGCCGTCGACCGACGGAGCCGAGTACTGCAGCCGCTGCGGCCGGCGCGGGGCGAACCCGGCCGGGATCGGCGCGCCCTGGTCGGCCGGCGCGTTCTGGCCGGCGGCCGGTCCGCCGGCTGGGCTGCCGGGCTGGCCGCCGGCTGGGCTGCCGGGCCGCCGGGCGTGGGCGCCGCCGCCGGCCCGGCCGTCCCGCCGGGCCGGCTGTGCCTGGGCTCCGCTGGCCCGGCCGTCCCGCTTGGGCGTGGCGGTCCCGCCCTGAGCGCCCCGGGCGCCGCCCGACCGCGCCGGGGTGCCGCCCGACCGCGCCGGGGTGCCTTCGGCCCGCGCCTGAGCGCCGCCGCGGGCGTGCGCCCCGCCGGGGCGGCCCGGCGCGGGCACCCCGGGCCGGGCGGCCGGCCCGGCCGCCCGGGGGCCGCCACCGGGAACCGCGCCACCAGGAGCACCGCCGGGAACGGTACCGCCGGGGACGGGGCCAGCCGGGGCGCCGGGCGGCATGCCGCCGGCGGCGCCGCCCTCCTCGACGATCGGGTTCTCCTGGATCTGGACTTCCAGGTTGAACAGGTGCCCGACGGACTCTTCCTTGATCCCGTCCATCATGGCGCTGAACATGTCGTATCCCTCGCGCTGATACTCGATCAGCGGGTCGCGCTGGCCGTAACCGCGCAGGCCGATGCCCTCGCGCAGGTAGTCCATCTCATACAGGTGCTCGCGCCACTTGCGGTCGAGCACGGACAGCACCACCCGGCGCTCGACCTCGCGCATGACTTCCGAACCGAACTCCTGCTCACGCCGCTCGTACGCGGCCTGCGCGTCGGCGATCACCGCCTCGGTGATGAACTCGCCGGTGAGGCCCGCCCGGTCGCCGCCCGCCTCCTCGACGACGTCGTCGACGGTGAGGCTGACCGGGTACAGCTGGCGGAAAGCCTGCCAGAGCTTGTCCAGGTCCCACTCCTCCGGATAGCCCTCGCCGGTGGCGCCGGCCACGTACCCGGCGGTCACCTCATCGACCATCTCGCGGATCTGCTCGTGCAGGTCGGCACCCTCGAGCACCTTGCGGCGCTCGCCGTAGATCACCTTGCGCTGGCGGTTCAGCACGTCGTCGTACTTGAGCACGTCCTTGCGGATCTCGAAGTTCTGCTGCTCAACCTGGGTCTGCGCGGACCTGATGGCGCGGGTGACGACCTTGGACTCGACCGGGACGTCCGGCGGGATGCTCAGCCGTTCCATGATGGCGCCGACCCGCTCGGAGTTGAACATCCGCATCAGGTCGTCTTCGAGCGACAGGTAGAAGCGGCTCAAGCCCGGGTCGCCCTGGCGCCCGGACCGGCCGCGCAGCTGGTTGTCGATGCGGCGCGACTCGTGCCGCTCGGTGCCGAGCACGTACAGGCCGCCGGCCGCGACGACCTCCTCGTGTTCCTCGGCTACCGCGCGCTTGGCCTTCGCCACCGCCTCCGGCCAGGCCTTCTCGTAGTCTTCCGGGGTTTCGACCGGGGACAGGCCGCGCTGGTGCAGCTCGGCGTCGGCGATGAACTCGGGGTTGCCGCCGAGCATGATGTCGGTGCCGCGGCCCGCCATGTTGGTGGCCACGGTGACCGCGCCGCGCCGCCCGGCCTGGGCGACGATCGTCGCCTCACGCTCGTGGTACTTGGCGTTCAGCACCTCGTGCGGGACGCCGCGCCGCTTGAGCATCCGGGACAGGATCTCGGACTTCTCCACGCTCGTGGTGCCCACCAGGACCGGCTGCCCGGCCTGGTGCCGCTCGTGGATGTCCTCGACGCACGCCTCGAACTTGGACTGGGCCGTCTGGTAGATGACGTCGGCCTGGTCGTCACGGATCATCGGCTTGTTGGTCGGGATCGGGACCACGCCGAGCTTGTAGATCGAGTGGAACTCGTTGGCCTCGGTCACGGCCGTGCCGGTCATGCCGGCCAGCTTGTCGTAGAGCCGGAAGTAGTTCTGCAGGGTGATGGTGGCGAGCGTCTGGTTCTCGTCCTTGATCGCCACCCCCTCCTTGGCCTCAATGGCCTGGTGCATGCCCTCGTTGTAGCGCCTGCCGTGCAGGATGCGGCCGGTGAACTCGTCCACGATCAGGATCTCGCCGTTCATCACGACGTAGTCCTTGTCCTTCTTGTACAGCTCCTTGG
>WNGG01003247.1_pt1 | contig 34882 bp, 28 predicted proteins | sample 5400661 | NCBI WGS metagenome assembly WNGG01 (sample SAMN13153372, study PRJNA577476) | soil metagenome | isolation source: 100 cm soil or saprolite under Garry oak tree replicate 1 | place: USA:California | collected 2016-06-15
CGCGAGCTGCTGCCCCTCGTTGATGGCTGGGGCGAGGGCCAGCAGCCGCGCCAGCTGCGGAGTGAGATGCGCCACGGTGACCCGCTCGTCCCGCAGCCACGCGAACAGCTGCGCGGGATCGCGCAGCACCGCCTCCTCCGGTACGCAGAGCCGTGCGCCGAGCACGAGCGGGATGAAGATGTCCCGCAACAGCGGGTCGTGCCCAAGACCGGACAGCATGGCAAACCTGGCCGCCGGGCCGAGGCCGAAGGCCGCCGGGTACCACGCGGCGAAGCGGGCGAGCGGCCGTTCGGGTGTGATGACCGGCTTTGGCTCGCCAGTGGTTCCTGATGTGAGCATGACATAGCCGCGGTCGCCCGCGGGGGCGGCCGCGGCTGGCACGGGCGGCTGCGGCTCACCGGCGCTCAGTACCTGACCGGCGGCGGCGTGCCCGGTGAGCGGCACCACGGGCAGGTACCGCAGCGCGGCGGGAATGGCGCCGCAAGCCTCGCAGCACACCAGGACACGTGGCCGGACCGCGGCCGCCTGGCGGGCGAGCACAGCCTCGGGCAGCCCGGGATCGGCGATCACCCAGCGGGCTCCGGCCGCGAGCACGCCAAGCAGGATGGCGGGAAGGCGGCAGTCGCGAGCGGCAAGCACGGCCACAGCGTCGCCGGGTGCCGCCCCAGCATCCAGAACAGCTGCCGTGGTGCGCGCCCGTATCGCCTCCACGTCGCGGTAACGGAGGGCACCCCCTGGCCCGCTGGTCGCCACGGCGTCAGGCCGCGCCTGCGCGGCCGCGCGCACACGCTCCACGATGCCCGCGCCGTCCCACAGCGCGAGCGGGCTCCCCCAGCTGGGCAAGCCACTACCGGCCGGGCGGAGCGAGATCTCTCGCAGCGGCCGGTCGGGCCGGTCGGCGCACTGGCCAAGGAGATGCACATAGCTCGCGAGTAGCGCATCGATCCTCGCGGCGTCGTATAGGTCCGTGTTGTACACCGCCTGGAGGGCAAGCCCCCTGTCGCCCTTCTCGCTCACATAAAGCGTGAGGTCGAACAAGGACCCGGGCAGGCCGGCGGTCACTGGCTCGGCTGTGACCCCGGCCAGGCTCAGCTTCGGTGTGGCGAAGTTGTACATGTTGAACAGGACCTGGATCAGCGGATTGCGGGTCAGGTCCCGCTGCAGGCCGAGGGCCTCGACGATCCGCTCGAACGGTATGTCCGCACGCGCAAGGGCTGCCGCGGTCTCGTCACCGCAGCGCCGCAGCAGGTCGGTGAAGCTGGTCTCGCCGTCCACCCGCAGCCGAAGCGGGACAATATGCAGCAACAGCCCTGCTACCTGGTCGAACGCCGCGTTCCTCCGGTCTGCGAGCGGCGTGCCGACGATTAGGTCATCCAATCCGGTGAGCCTGCCCACCAGGTGGCCGAACGCGGCGAGCAGCGCCGCGAAGAGGGTCGCACCGGCGTCCCTGGCGAGTTCCCGCAGGCGGGTGACCGCGCCCTCGCCGACCGTGGCGCTGCGGCTTGCGCCGTGGAAGGTTTGGATCGGCGGCCGTGGGCGGTCGCGGGGCAAGTCAACCACGCTCGGTGCACCCTGGAGATGGCGCGCCCACCAGGCCATGTCCTCGGGCGACCGCGCCGCGGCGCGCCGCTGCAGCCAGCTGACGTAGTCGGCGAACGAGGCGGTGAGTGGCTCCGGCGCAGCGCCCAGGTAGCAGCGCTCCAGGTCCCTGTAGAGCACAGAAACCGACGATCCGTCGAACACGAGATGGTGGATGGTGACGGCGAGCACGTGGTCAGCCGGGCCGAGCCGGATCAGCCGCGCCCGCCACAGCGGGCCCGCGGCAAGGTCGAACGGGGTAGCTGCCTCCCGGTCCAGCAGCTCGCGCAACGCGGCATCGCGGCGCGTCCGGTCCAGATCGGCTAGGTCGGCCACCACGAGTGGGACGTCGGCAGGCGGCTCAATGCTGGCGCTCGGGAGGCCACCGCGCTGGCCGATTCGCCAGCGCAGCACGTCCTGCCGCTCGGCGGTCGCCCGCAGCGCGCGGCGCAGCGCCACCACGTCGATCGTGCCGCGCAGCTGTTCGGCGAGGGCGATATTGTGCGCAGGCGTCCCGGGGGCAAGCTGCTCGACGAACCAGATCCGCCGCTGGGCGGCGGAGAGTGCGGGCGGGGACGAGGCCGGCACGCTGTCCGACCCGTCAGCGATCCGCACCGGTGCGGCGGTGAGCCGCTCGGTGAGACCGGCCACCGTGCGCACGGCGAAGACGTCCTCGACTGTGAGCCGGCACCCGGTGCGGTCCCGCAGGGCCGCCACGAGCCGCATAGCGGTGATCGAATCGCCGCCCGATGCAAAGAAGTCTGCGTCCGCCTGCGGCGCCGCGGACTCGAATACCTCGGCCCACGCCCGCGTCACCGTCTCGGCCGGACCGGATGCGGGGCGCGGCGAACCAGCAGAGATGGCGGACGGCGAACCGCTTAGCCGCGGCGGGCGCGCCGCGGCTTGCTCACCCAGTGTGCGCAGGTCGACCTTGCCCGACACGGTGAGCGGCAGCGCATCGACATGGACAACCCGTGTTGGCACCATGAAGGCAGGCAGCCGCTGCAGGCAATGACGGCGCATCTCGCCGAGACCAGGGGCGTCGGCTGGGGCGAGATAGGCGACGAGCTGTTTGTCGCCGACGGCGCTGGTGGAGACGTCCACGGCCGCCTGGCGGATCCGCGGGTGGCTGTTCAGCGCGGCCTCGATCTCACCGATCTCCACGCGCTGGCCATGAACCTTAACCTGCCGGTCGAGCCGCCCTAGGTAGGCGAGCATGCCGTCCGGCCGCCACATGGCTCGGTCGCCGGTGCGGTAGAGCCTCGCGCCTGGCTCAGGGCTGACGGGATCGGGAACGAACATCTCGGCGGTGTGGCCCGGCCGCCTCAGGTAACCGCGCGACACCTGCGGCCCGCCGATGCACAGTTCTCCCGCCACGCCCGCTGGGCAGGGCTGCATCCGCTCGTCGAGCACGTAGGCGCGGCAGCCCGGCAGCGCGTAGCCGATCGGCAGCGGCTCGTCCCAGGTGCCTTCGAACTCGGCGCCGGTCACGCACACGGTGGTCTCGGTGGGCCCGTACCAGTTGTGAAATCGCCGCTGACCAGGTTGCGACCAGCGCGCCACCTGCTCAGGCCCAGGCGGCTCTCCTGCGGTCACAATGTCATGCAGATCCGGCAGCCTGGCCGGCTCAAGCAGGGGGAGCAGCGCGGGAGCGAGGATGCCCCACGTAACCCCATGCCATTCGAGGAAGTGCTGCAGCCGAGCCGGATCGATTCGATCATCGTCCGGGATGAGCTGGACGGAGCCACCGCAGATGAGCGGGGCGACGATGTCGGCAACCGAGACGTCAAAGCCAAGCGAGGCGAAGCCGATGCTGCGGCAGCCTGGCCCGAGCCCGAACCGCTGCACCACATGCCTGGCGAACGCCACTACGTTGCGGTGGCTGACCACGACGCCCTTGGGCCGGCCCGTGGAGCCGGAGGTATACATCACGTAGGCGGCGTTGCCCGGCTGAGGCGCCGGCAGGCCGGCCACGGCGGTGCCGCTCGCCACGTCCGCTGCTGATCCCTGCGGAACCTCGATGAAGTTGCATCCCGTGCCGGCCAGTAACTCGCGCCCTGCCTCGTCCGCTACGGCTAATTGCGCCTGTGCGTCGTCGAGGACCGTGGCGAGCCGGCGGGCAGGATGACCGGTGTCAAGCGGCACATAAGCGGCGCCGCTCAGCAGCACGCCGAGCACGGCGGCGACCATGCTCGGGGAGCGGCGGGTGCAAACGCCGACGCATGTCTCAGGCCCGGCGCCAGCGGCACGTAACCGCTGCCCGAGCAGGGCAGCCGAGCCCAGCAGGCCACGGTAGGTGAGCACCGCGTCCCACTGCCGGACCGCGACCGCGTCCGGCGTCCGCAGCGCCTGCGCGGCGATCACGCGGTCCAGGGTTGTCTCTGCCCCGCTGCCGAGTGCAGGGCCTGCTGAGACCTGCCTGGTGTCGGCCTTGCTCATGGCCGCCCACCCGGCCCACACCGAGGCTGCTGCGGGTCGCAGACGTGCAGTCGGAGTTCGGAGAAGTACCGTCGGCCGGCTGCGTCAGGCACCCACGCCTGGCCGCAGGTGGGCAGCATCTCCGTCAGCGTGACCGGGACGTCAACACCGCTGTCGGCCGACGCGGCCCGCAGCATCGCGCAGAGCGAGTTCACATAGAGCGGGCTGGTCAGGTCGGCGAACACGGGTTTCTGCTCTGTCCCAATCATCACGAACACGTGGTCAGGCAGGCCGAGCTCGCGCCGCCAGCGGCGGGCGGCGAGGTACCGCTCGCGGTCGTCAGCGGCCTTGGTGAGGCCAGCAGCGGCGACCGTGGTCCGCCACGCCTCCCGGGCCACGACCACGCGGTCGATGGTGATCCGGGGCGTGTGCGCCCCGGATCCTGCGAGCTTGAAGGCATCAACGGTGACCTCGGCTAGAGGCCGGGCGAATACCTCGGCAAGTGGCCAGCCACGGCCGGCCGGCCCGGTCGCAACGAGCTGGCCGTCGGTGTCCATGACGGATACTGCGCTTATCGGCAGTAGCCGGTCCGGGTCGGCGCCCGGGGCCGGCGTGAAGCCAAGCTGGATGTCGTCTGGGCTGTCGAGCGTGAACGCCAGCCGTGGGCTGTGCCGAGGCCAGTCGACAGGCAGCAGCGGGTCGATGCGGCCGATGCCGATGTCGGTGGCGTATGCCGTGCGCAGCCGGGCCCGGTCTGGGTGCGCGGCGACGAAGACTCCTGACGCGCAGGATGCCCACGCTGCGTGCAGCTCGCTCAGCACTACCGTGAAGTCGCCGCGCCGTACCGCGTCCAGGCTCTGCGCACAGATCAGCAGGTCCGGGCTGTGGATACGCGCTGCCGACCAGCCTGGGTGCTGGGCGGGAAAGATGGTGGCGAGGCGGGGGCGCAGCCGGTCGCTTGAGAGGTCCAGCCGGTCTGCGGTGCCGGATGGCTCCACCCCGTAGAGGCTGCGCAGGCGCTGGCCGAGCTCTGCCGTGACCAGGTCCGCGGGGCGCTGCGCCGAACCGTAGAACAGCCCTTGCGCCAGGAACCATAGCTGGCCAAGCGGCACGGCCGGGGTGCCCAGGTCGGCCGAGAGCTCGGCGTGCAGGCCCCGAAGCGCCGCCAAATAGGCCTCGGCCATCGCCGCCGATGTCCATCGCGCCGCCTCCAGGAGGATGGCAAGTGGTGCCGCGACGGCCTTGAGGATGCCGGCGCCGATGGTGACGTCGAGGTCGCGCGTGGTGTCCTCGGCGCAAACTGTCCGCGCCGCGTACGTCTGACCGAGCCTGCGCCTCGGCGCTGCGCCGGCTAGGTCAGTGAAATCCTTTTCGATCTGGCGGAGCGCTCCGGCGAGCGCATCCGGGTTTCCGACTGCGCCGGCCACGGCGTCACGCCCGGCGCAGAGCCGGGCCAGGCCCGCCAAGGCCTGCGCTCGCACCTCGGGGTTGCCGATGGCGGTAAGCCGCTCGCGCAACAGCAGCTCGCTGTCCAGGCTGACCGGCAGGTCCAGGTTCCAGCGCAGCAGCCCTCGCTCGGCGAGCCTGTCAAGCATGAGGTAGACGTCATCCTCCTTCCGCAGCCCGGATCGGGAGTCGGCGAGCACCGCGCGAGCTACAGCGCACGCCAGGCGCCTGCCGTCGCACCGGGCGAGCACGGCCTGTTCCGCCGGGGAGAGCCGCAGCGGCGGCCTGGCCGGGTCGAGTAACTTGGCGCCGTCCATGGTGAGGTGGGGTTGGAGTGCCGGCGGCAGCCACCGGCGGGCGCGGGGATCGGCGGAGATCCGGTCGGCGTAGCTGGCGAGCGCCCAGTGCTCGAGGAAGATGCGCCTGTCACGGAGCAGGTTGGGCCCCGCTTTGGCGGTGACAACGGTAGCGTCCGGGTCAATAGTTACCCAGCACACCGGCCCAAAGAAGCCGATCGTCTCGGCCTTGGCGCAGTATCGCTGCCAGTACCTGGCCACAATCCGCTCGCGCTCGCGCTGCTTGCGATTGCGCGGTGGCTCAGGACCGGCCTTTGCGATGCCGTCGAGCGCGCTCAGTACGGAGGCGCTCTGCCAGGTGACCGCCTCGCGGAACAGTGGGTCGGCCGCGATCGCGTGCACCTCACGTGAGCAGTGCGCCTGCGCCTCGCGCAGCGCTTTGCCGAACTCCTCGTCGCTGGCTTTGCCGTCGAGGTAGGCGTCTGCCGTCGCCGCGCAGTCGTCTGCCGCCAAGCGGCGCAGGCCGTCTGCGGGGAATCCGGTTGTGCGTAAAACCGCATCCCGCCAGATCCTCCATTCCGTTCCTGGCAGCGCGACCAAATGTTCGTCAGGTGGCGCGAGTCGCCGCAGCGGCTGTGTCATCACACCACCCCGGCAACGGAAGTGGCGGTCACGGTTTCCAATCGCAGCCGCCAGGTACCCGGGGCCGCCACGCTGCACACCGCACCGCCCAGGTGCAGGCGCATGCAGCTGCTGCGTGGGCCGGTCCACGCAAGCGCGCCACCTTCAGTGGAGCCGGGTTCACCCAGCTGTGCGCTGTCAAGTACCGCATGCGGCGCGGTGCCGACGTGCAGGATGAGTTCGCCGGAGCCGCTGACGCCCACCAGCATCACGCCGCCGGACTGGCTCACCGCGACGTGAAGCCGGTCCGGGTGGCATGCGCGGTCCGGTCGGTCGGCTTCGCGGACCGTGGCCGCGCGGCCCGCCCGCTCACTCGCGCCATACCTGCGCAGCACCCAGCGGAGCACGGCGCATTCGCCGACGAAGCGCCGTCTGGCCGTGTCGTCATGCAGCCGGGCCGCACGCATGGCCTGATCTGGCGACAGCTCTGCCCACGCCGTGCAGGCATCGGGGAGATCGTCAAGCAAGGCTAACCATGCGTGTACCTCGTCGCTCGCCGGCGGCGGGACTGTCGGAGCGGTTGTGGCCGGGTCACCGAGGGCGGCGCGCAGGTCGGCCGACAGCAGGCTGCACAGCTGCGGCGCGGCATCCCGCAGGAAAAAGTGACCGCCGCCAAGCGTGTGCAAGCGGAAACCTGCCGATGTGTGGCGCAGCCACCCGGCCATCTCGGTTGGGCCAGCCTCAGGATCAGCGGCACCGGCCAGCGCCACAACCGGAACGGGCAGCGGCACATCTGCGTGGTAACGGTACTGGTTGATCCACCAGAAGTCGGCGCGCAGCACGGGCAGGAGCAGGTAACGCAGTTCCGGGATGTCCCGCAGCTGCGCGGGCGCGCCGAGGCGCTCGATCAGCGTGGCGAGGAAGCCGTCATCGGGCAATAGCACGCAGCGCGCCATCGTGTCTGTAACGTCGGGCGGGCGCGCCGCGGCAGCAAAGAAGCGCATCGGCAGCGGCCCGCCGAGGCGCATGAGCGCCCGGATGACCTCGAAACCGAGACGCGCGCCCAGGCTGTGCCCGTAGATGGCAAAGGGCCGGTCAGCACGGGCCGCGATGGCCTCGGCTAAGTCGGCAGGTGACAGGCTCAGCGGTTCAGTGATGCGGTCTTCCCGGCCGGGGAGGTGCAGCGGGAGCACCTTCACCTCCGGCGCGCAGAGGTGCTGCCACGAGCGGAACGTACTCGCTCCACCGCCGCTGTACGGTAGGCAGAACAGAATGCATTCCCCGTCAGCGCGGCTGGGGGGCTCCCTGAACCAGCGCGCCGCGGAGGTCACGGCAAGCTGACGGCTCGTCAGTTCTACCTCACGTCCGAACTTGCGCATGCCGCTGCCTTGGTTGCCGGTGCAACCCGATCAGGGGCCACTGACCAGCGGTGCGGATGGGTCCGGTCAGGGCACGCGCGTAGGAGGCGATCACCCTCAACATAGAATGCCCATCTGCGCTGTCAAGACGCCTTCGCAGAAGTTTGGTCGCGACCAGAAGTGTCGATCGGATATGCCGGGGCCAGGCTCAGCCGGCTCGGGCACTGGGAGGCGCTCGCTCTTGGCGCGGGCATCAACGCCCGCGGCATCATCGTCGCGCTGGTCGGCCTGCGGTCGGGTGTACTAAGCGTCGAGATGTACACCATCATCGTCCTGGTCGCGATAGTGACGTCGCTGATGGCACCACCGCTGCTGAGATTTGCGATGGCACGGGTCGATTACACCGCCGAGGAACGATTGCGAGAACCCACCGGCGAGTCCGACCAGGCTGCGACTCAGCGCGACCAATTGATCAAGCCAGGGCTCGGCCTCGGCCGAGCGGGCTGCGCACCTCTGCTTGCAAGCGCACATCGGCTGTATCCGCTGCTTGACGCGCCCGGTCGAGAAGTGCGTCAGCACGCGGCAGCCGTTCGGGATTGTTGTCCATAAACGGCTGCCGCTGGCGAGTCTGAGCCTGTCGGGCCCAACCCCGGTCAGGGCTGTGACCTGCGGCGTTGTCGCACGCCAACCAGCTCAGGTCCTACGAGGTATATCCGAGGGATACCTGAGGTACATCCGAGGTCGACGAAAGGTCGAATGTTCGGCCGCTCCGGCCTGGATGGGTGTCGGGACGCCAGGCGCCTACGTCGCATCTTGGCTGGTGAGTTCAGCGGCGATCGCTTCCAGTTCGCGCCCGCCTGTCTCGGGGAATCGAATGGCGATGAGGACGGCGCCGGCCAGCGGTCCGAGTGCGAGCACGAGGACGGCGCGAGACAGGCCGCCGACCTGGATCAGCAGGCCGGCCAGCACGAAGCTCGCGGATTGCCCCACCACAGCGAAAACCACTCCTGCCGATCCGCCCAGAGCTCGCAGTGCGGTCGGGAAGAGTTCAGCGCCGAAGCCGGATCCTGTTGGCCAGGCACCGAACTGGCCGGCATAGGTGATCGCCAGGGCGCCGAAGAGCGCGGCTGGGCTTCGCGCCAGCACGAAGAAACACACCAGGCCGATCACGCTGAGCACGAGGAAGCTGCAGCAGACCGGCTTGCGCCCGTACCGGTCGCTGGCCGAGCCCGCGAGAATTAGGACAGGTATGGCCAGGGCACCTGCGCCGACCAGGATCAGGTTCGCCGCGGTAGCCGACAGGTGGCGCTGAGTCTGCATGAAGTCGACGGCGAACACCGCGGCCTGGGCGGTGAGATTGACCAGCACCGCGGTGGTGCAGATGAGCACGAGCCGACTTCGATGCGCTGGACTCAGCATCTGCGACCAGCGCGAGGCGAGCCTTCCGTGCTCGCTGGCGGCGAGGAACCTGCGGCTTTCTGGCAAGCGGCGGCGCAGCAAGGCGACCAGCGTGAGGACCGGCACCGCGGCCAGGTACAGCACCCGCCAGGAGATTCCGTTTGGGTGCAGGATCGTGCCGTAAAGGATGGCCGACCACCCGCTGCCCACGGCGGAGAGCATCGCCAGCCAGCCGAAGCCGAAACCGCGCGCCCCCGCCGGCAGCTCCTCGGCGATCACCGTCCATACCAGCACCGTCTCCACGCCCAGGAAGAACCTTGCGATCACCTGGCAGGTGGCGAAGGTAGCGATGGACGGTGCCAGGGCCGTGGCGAGGGTGGCGAGCGTGTAGCCGGAGATCGAGACCAGGAGCAGGTGACGCCGCCCTGCCCGGTCCGCTTTTCTGGCAAGCAGAACGGCCGGCAGCGCCCCCAGGTAGAGCAGCGCCACCCACAGCGAAGCGGTCCCTTGGGAGAGGTGGTAGCTGGCCCGTAGCTGGGGCAGGGCCACGATCACGATGCTGAAGCCATAGCCCTCGAAGAAACTGGCCGCCCCCAGAAGCCAAAGGAGCTGCCAGTGCCGTGCGTCGAGAAGGGCCGGCGGGCGGGGACCGGGCATCACTGCTCCGCCGCGGCGCTGGGCTGGGGCGCGAGGCGACGGCCAAGAAGGCGGTGGATGCGGAGCGCCTCGGCGGGAAGCAGGCTCGGGTCGGCCAGGCGCCGGGTTGCGACCGCGGGCTGCCACGGCCGGACGGCGGCTGATCCTGCCTGGGCGAGAAACACGCGGGCAAAAAGAGCCTGGCCGGCCCAGCCGACGAGGCGCTGGAGGGGCGGCCCAGGGATAGCCGATGTCCGCAGCAGCAGCCAGGTGTGGGCCAGATCGGCCTCGGCCGGGCCGCACACGGCTCCTTCCCAGTCGATCAGCACAGGCCCGTCAGGCGAGAGGATCACGTTGTTGGGGTGCAGGTCGAGATGCAGGAGCGAGCCGCCAGGGCCGAACGGAGCCTCTAGCGCTGGCAGCGGGGGTACGGCGTGGACGGCCTGGTGCAGCGTCGCGAGGGTGGCGGCGTTGCGGGCCAGGCTGGCCGGGTGCCGGGTGAGCTCGGAAAGCATGGTCGGACCCGCAGCACGGCTCATCACCAGATCGGTGCCCCGGGCGGAGAACACCTCAGGAACGCGCACGCCGTGGGCTCGGGCGTGCCGCATGACCTCAGCTTCGAACTCCGCGGACCGGGTGGGGTCGCGGAAGCGACGCAGCACCCGGCCATCGCCCAGGTCATAGACGTCGTTCCAGCGGCCCTTCGCTAGCAGCGTCCCCGGCGAGCTCACTGGGCTTCCCCGGCGTCCCTGGGTAACTTGGGCGCCAGAGCGAACATGGCCGGGGCGGTCCGGGACTCCCGTCGTGGGTTGATGCTGACCCGCTCAGCGGGGAGCAGGTCCCCCGCTTCTTCGGCCCAGGCTGCGGTCGCCTCGGCCACCCGCAGGCCGTACAGCACAGTCAGGCGAGCGTACGCAGCGTAGGGGGCGACCGGCAGGGCGGCCAGGAACGAGCGGTACTCGTCCTGGCGAGCCTGCGCCTCGGCGCGGATATCCGCTAGCAGTCTGGCGGTGCGATCGAGTGACCGACGGTGGCCGAAGAGCACCTTGAGCAGGAACGGCAGACGGAACTGGTATGCCTCCAGCTCGCTGCCTTCTAGCCATCCGTCGAGCTGCTCCTCACCGGCAGGCGTCAAGCGGAACACACGCTTGTCGGGGAAGCGCTCCTGGGGAACCTCTGTCCCTTCGATCAAGCCCCGGGGCTCGAGATGGGCAAGCTCGGCATAGACCTGGCTTTTGGAGATCGGCCAGAAGTGGCCAGTCGAGCCCTCGACCGCCTGGTGGAGGTCGTAGCCCGACCTAGGCGCGATAGAGAGCAAGCCGAGGATGGCGTGCGAGGTGGTGGTAAGCCGAGTGCCCATGCCGACTACGCTAGTCCAGATCTTACTAGTCTTGTCAAGACCAGCGTCGTTTTCCGTCCTCGCGGCCCGCTGCCGTCGGAGCTGGAGCCGGGCAGGAATCGTGAGGCGGGCTCGGTCACCAGGGCAATCACGCACGCGATCTGTCGAAGCCTTGTTCTCGCGGAGATCGACACCGAACGCTGCTGACAGCTTCAGGCGAGCCCGGTGAACGCTGGCACATCCGCCGGCAGCTGGCGCGGCACCAGGGTCGGGATTCCGCCCACAGATCAAGGGCGCCCGGCCTGGCCCGGTTACGGAAAGCCCGCCAGGCCCCGGTCCCCGGCGAGGATGTCCCGATGGAGCTGCTGGAGTTCCGGCCCGGGTTCCAGGCCGAGCTCGGCGACCAGCACCCTGCGCGCGGCCTGGTAGGCCTCAAGCGCCTCGGCCTGGCGAGCGCACCGGTAAAGAGCGCGCATGAGCTGGGCATGGAACCGTTCTCGGAGCGGGTGCTCCGCGGCCAGTGCCTGGAGCTCGGGCACGAGTTCGCTGTGCCGGCCGGTCTGCAAACCGATGTCGGCCTGCCATTCCACCGCCTGCAAGCGCAGCTGTTCCCATCGTGGCACCTGGTCACGGCGCAGGAGCTGCGAGGGGATGTCGGCCAGTGGCGCTCCCCGCCATAATGTGAGCGCTTCATCCAGAATGTTGGCGGCCCGCTCCCATGCGTCAGCGCGCACCGCCGCCGCGCCCTCCCGGCACAGGGCGGAGAACCGCAGCACATCGACTTCTCTTTCGGCTGCCTCGATGAGGTAGCCGGGGTAACGGGTGATCACGCGGGGTCCTGCCACCGGCCCGAGCACCCGCCGCAGCCGCATCACATGACTTCGCAACGTCGTCGCCGCGCTGGTCGGAGGTGCCCCGTCCCACACCGTCTCGGCTAGCGCGTCAGCCGGAACCAGCCGACCAGCCTCTACCAGCAACGCGGCCAGCAAGACGCGCTGCCGCGCAGCCGGGATCGGCACCACCTTTTCGCCGTCACTGACAAGCAACGGTCCCAAGATCCCAAACTTCACCCTGCCCCCGACAGTCTCATCCTCCCGCCGATACAGCACCTGCAGACCGGGGACGCAACGCAGATGCCACACGAACTCTACGCTGACTAATCAGGCTAGTCCATAGCAGGAGAACACCACACAAATCACGCATCAACGGCCAACGAGGTCACAGCAGGTGCCATTCTTACCGAATCAGAAGAAAGCCACCGCTGCTGTCGGAGCGGCGTTTCAAACGGAAGGCTTACAGCCGCAATCGGCCCTCACAGCACGCCAGCGGATCGCCAGCCGGCCACACCCCCGAGCTGGCCCCAAGTGAGTGGGACGGAGTTGATCCAGCACCAGACTGCGACATGCCAGGCGGCCAGCACCCATGGGCCCCTCCCAGCCGGGGGCCGCTCCGGTCAGCCAAGGCCACAGCGTCCGGTCCCCGCAATGGCGCGATCAGGACTGGTTACGCCGCAGACGGCCGGGAACAGGCACAGCTGCGAAGCGAAAGGGGCCTGTGTCATGAGCACCAGCACTTGAAACGAGATCAATGCCACTGCCAGCCTCGCAGTCTCCGGCCTGCTATTGGTCCGTCATGGGGTCCTTTGACACCGTGAGGTGCGCGGCAGCGGCCAATCGAATGCTGACCGCGTTCTCAGACGCCAAAGATGAGACTCACCTTGGCTGACAAGGGGAAATGATCACTACCACCCCTGACCATCTATGGCGGGAATTAGGCGGGCAAAAGGCTGGGGAATAGGGCGACTGGCCGCATTCCCCGGAGCGCGCGGCGACCGGGACGGTAGAGCGCGCGCACGAGCACATGGTCGGCAGTGCGGCCGACCCCGCAAACACATTCACCTGGTGCGCCAGACCACACGCGCGGTTTCTCGCCGTGAACTCTCTGAAGATCTCAATCGAGGGGATGTGCCCATGAGTGCATGTGCAGACCGCCCAGGCGAAAAGCAGGCGGCCGGCCACGCGGAGGCCGGGAGCAAAATCCAGTGGGTACCGGTCGGCTTGCTACTGGCCGGTGACTCACCGCGGCTCAAGGGCGAGAACGCGCAGCATATTCGGATGCTGGCGAATTCAGAAGTTTCGTTACCGGCAATCTTGGTGCATCGCGAGACCATGCGTGTTGTTGACGGAATGCACCGGCTGCGCGCGACCCTGATGAAGGGCCAGGAGACCATCGAAGTTCAGTTCTTCGAGGGCAGCGAGGACGAGGCGTTCATCCGCGCCATCGCGGCGAACACCGAGCACGGCCTGCCGCTGACCCTGGCCGACCGCCGTGCCGCAGCCGCCCGGATTACCGTGTCGCACCCGCGCTGCTCCGATCGCTGGATCGCGCAAATCACGGGACTCGCCTCGGGGACCGTGGCAACGATCCGTACGGCCGGGTCCGGCCACTCAGCAGTGCCGACGGCCGACGGATCGCCGCGGCGGCAATCACCGAGAATCCGCAGGCATCGCTGCGGGAGATTGCCAGGGCGGCCCGGATCTCGTATTCGACCGCGCGTGATGTCCGTCAGCGACTGCGGCTCGGCCAGGATCCCATTCTGACCAGGCAAGCCAGGGGCCCTAGGGAACCTGAGGCGATCGGTCACTGCCCCGCGCCGGACGATAACCAAGCTCAGGCGGCGCGGACAATGCCAAGAGACCCGGCGGCGCTGCTGCAGAGCCTGCGGAAGGATCCGTCTCTGCGTTTTTCCGAGTCGGGACGCGACCTGCTGCGGTGGCTTGGTGCCTGGACCCGGGGTCCAAGCCGCTGGCAGGAACTCATCGAGAGTACGCCGCCGCACTGCGCGTATCTCCTTGCCGAGCTGGCACGCAGCTGTGCCGACGAATGGCTGGAGTTCGCTTCCGAACTTGAGCGACGGCAGCGGGGCAGAGCATAACCCGGGTCCGTATCCCGGGTCCGTATCCCGGGTCCGTATCCCGGGTCCGTATCCCGGGTCCGTATCCCGGGTCCGTATCCCGGGTCCGTATCCCGCAAGCCGCGGCGTGCCCGGCGGCTCCCCTGCGGCACGCCCAAGAGTTACAGCCCGCCGCCGCTAAGCCCGCCGCCGCTAAGCCCACTGCCCCTCAGCCCAGTGCCCCTCAGCCCACCGGGTTGGACAGCCCGCGGCGTCACTGATCGCGGAAGATCGGGGCCGGTGACCACAGAAAACATCCGCATAAAGCCGGTATGCGAGATCCGGCGCGGCGTCTTAGCCTGCCCTCGCCATCCCGCTGCCAGGGGCCGCCCAGCACTTGCGGCCTGAACGCAGAGCCTCCGCTGGTGATCAACGGTGATTGGCTGGCAGGCCGCGGGCCAGACCGGCAGCAGGAATTGTTTGGTTTTTTACGAACAGATCCGAACTCTTGCCCGGCTCTAGATGCGGCTCTTAGCCTACATCAGAGAGTAACGACCGGCAAGCATAATTAGCGACGCAAAACCGTAGGAGGCAAGTGCGCAAGAAAGTATCAAAAATGGCAACGCCTTTCGTCAACCAGTACCAGACAAAGAAAGTCGGGGCACGATCACATGAGAAGATACCTCACCATCTCGGCCACAGTGCTCGCCGCGGCATTAGCCATCACAGCCGCGGCGACGTACGCATCGGCAACTACAACTGACACCCTGACATATGGCTCCAAGGGCGGAACCAATGTGGCGGTCGGCAGCGTGCTCACTACCACGCTGCAGTCAGGAACCAATGCTACTTTCTACACGACGACAGATGGAACTACCGGAGGAGTATGCAGTTCGGGGGCGCTGTCCGCGACGGTACAGTCGAATCCACCGGCCGGTGGCGTAGCAGACACGTCAACTACGTCACAGACGTTCACCAACTGCACAAATAACCTCAATATTTCAAGCATGAGTGTCTCGATTTCCACTCCCTACGCGGCTACCTCCAGCGTGTACGGGATAGGTATCAACACCATCAATAGCACAATAACGGGATGGATGGGTACTTGGGTTAAGCATTTTATAACCTGCTACTACACCGGAACTAACATTTCCGGCACGACCACGTTCACCAACCAGCTGCTCTCGCTTAGCTCCGGTTCCAGCTCATCCTGCGCATCGGTAATGTACTTCTCGGCCGCTTACAACCAGTTCGTGGACACCAGCGTCAGCGGCAACCCGATCGTCTACGTGAACTAGCCGGTCCTCGGCGCGCGAAGGCGTCGCCTGCTGGGTCCGGCCCTGCGACCCGAGTGACCTGCTCGGTGAAGGCTTTCGATGGGAAGGGAACCGTTAGCATCCGCTAGCGGTTCCCGAGGTCAGTTATCTGGTGCTGATCCCCGGAGAGACCGCTTTCGTCGAGCAGGTCGCCGTTCCCGCCAGATTTTGCGGACTGCCCGACCGGTACCTTCTCTGTAGCCGGCGTCGGCTTCGGTCATGCGCCAACAGCTGCGCCGGGGGCCAGCGCTAGCGACTCGGTCCATGCGATTGTAGCGTACCTCGACGTTTCGGACGCCGATCTTGATCGGCACCGGTCTCAGCAATTGATCTTGATCCGTCGGCTACCGAAAGATGGGCATGCGGCGGGCACGCTGCGCCTGCTGCATCGCTTTTGACTGCCCTGAAGAATGCGCGCTGACAGCGCTCATCACGGCCGTCTCCGGGCGATTGTTCCGGCCATTCACGCCGCCTACCCCCGACGGGTCCTCCGAACTAGGATTACTATTGCACTTACCGGGAGCCGATGGTCTCATGACTAGACATTTAAACTCGCATTCTTCTGGGTTCGGAAATCCTTCCGCAGCGCTGACGCCCGGCGCTCCCTTCCCGGCCGTTTCGATGGCCGACGGTGTCAGCGCGGATCAGTCCGTGCTCACGTATCATGTCGCGGAAGGGCGGCGCACCAGCGTGGGGAAGACGCTTCCCGCGCCACATGAGGACGTCACGGTCCGAGTCGTTATCGCAGGTGAGGACGGTACCGCTCTCACCGCCCTGGAGCAATCCATCGAGCGCTTGCCAGGCGTCGCTGTCATTGCCCGGCTCACAGATCTCATCTCCGGCTGGGCGTATTGTCAGCGAGGTGACGCCGACGTGCTGATTGTCGAGGCCGCCGAGCTGGCCGGGGGGCACGTCAGCAGGCCGATGAGCGATGCAGCGCAGACGATGACGATGTCTTTCCGTGTAAATAAACCGGCCGGAGGTGATCCGCGACCCGGCGCTGAGCTTGTGGATGAAATCCACTTAGCAAGCCTGAGCGCCCGCGAGCGGCAGGTATTCCGAATGCTTGTCACGGGACCTTCAAACAGGCAGCTATCCCGTTCGCTCGGGATCACTGAGCGGACGGTAAAAGCGCACATTGGATCGATAATGACAAAGCTGGGTCTCGAATCCCGCCTGCAGGTCGGCCTTGCGGCATACGCGTATCACGCGAGCCCGGCAGCTGAGCCGGCCGGCCGCCGGGCGGACCCACTGCGGCCTTGGCCAGCGGCCTGATCGCCATAGGCCGCCAGTCCGGACTGACGACAGCATGCACCGCGGCGGCCGAGGATACGAACTTCGGCTTAAACTCAACGGAGGGTTGTAGAGTACCCGTGCAACCATGCGAAATGTGCGGTCGATCACGAGTGAGCCTGCGCGGCGGACCTTGAGCGGTGGCCCCGCAGGACTAATACCTCCGGTGACCCTAGCCGCTGCGGCGTGCGGCGCTGTGCTGCGCTATCTCTTCGTCTCGTGCCCGCTCGGACGCGTACAGGCCCACTAGCCTGTGCACTGCATATTGGTCACCGCCGAGCTCCTGAAGCATGTTCATATCGACCAGTGTCCGCAACAGCAGCTGGACGTCACCGGGGTCACCGCCGATAATCCCTGCCGCTTGCCCGAAGTTGAATTCAGGACCAAGGCTTTGCCCGATGACCCTGAACGCGCTGGCCACCTCGGAACGGAGACTGCGGTAAGACCACGATAGTGTGGAGCGGATACTGGCCGTCTCGTCCCCGTTAACTGCGAGCACATCCAGGCACTCTTCGTCGGAAGCAAGCGCAGCTACCAGCTCGGCGAGCGAGTGATACCGTTTGGTGGTCATGTGGTAGGCCGCGATGCGGAGCGCTAGTGGCAGGTGCCCGCACAGTTCGATCAGCTGGCCTGCGGCCTCCGGGTCGGAGTCTACGACCCGTTGCGACATAATCTGTCCAAGGACCGCAAACGAATCATCATCAGGCAGCCCGCCGAGCTGTATCTGGAATGCACCATCCCGGACTACCAGGCCATTCAGTGAGTTACGGCTCGTAACGAGGACGAAACCAGGACCCCTGCCAGGAATAGCAGCCCTTACTTGATCCGCTCTTTGCGCGTCGTCCAGTACGATGAGTAAATTCTTTCCTGCCGTCAGGCCGCGATATATACTCGCCAACTCGTCGAGGCCCATCGCGGCGGCGACGAAGTGCTGGCCAAGTCCGCGCAGCAGATGAATCAGCACGTCGCGCGGCGCAAGTGGCGTACCACCTGAACAATACCCTTGAGTATTGACGAATAGCTGGCCATCTGAGAACTGCTCGGCGGCGAGATGGGCAAACTGGAGTGCTAGCGCAGTTTTGCCGACCCCGGCCATGCCCTCGACGGTGCATATCAGCGGAGGGCTGTACGGGTCGTGGCTGACCGACTTGGCTAGGGCACAGAGTTGTGCGAGCTCGTAAACTCGTCCAACGAACCCGGGCGCGCCGCTCGGCAGTTGAGCGAGGACCCACCCGTTGGTGGCCGCAGGATACACCAGATCCGGGGCCTGGACGGTCGTAGCCGCAGTCCACATTGGCTTCCATTCCGCGGAAGGAGCGCCGCAACCGTTGACAAAGGCTTCCGTTACGGCCCAGGACGGCGGCATCCGTCCTCGCTCCGCCGACGAGAGTGTGCTGTGCGAGTATCCGACCAGCTTCGCTAGCTCGCGAAGCGTCAAGCCGGAAGACTCGCGCAAGTCTCTTAGCGCCAGTGCCAGCTTCGCAATCGGGCCGTTCCCGGTGATGGGAATCTTCCTGCGTCCCATCTCGTAGCCTCCGTCAAGCAACCGAGTTACTAGGCTCACAAGTTGATTGGCGAGAACCTTTCAGCCGCGAATAGGGTCTCGTCGGTGCGATGCGACCGCACCGTGTCGCGGTAGCATCCGTATTTGTGTTTTACCGGAACCGTGCGGCCGCATCGTCGTGACGTCACTGATGCGACAGAGCTTTGGTTTCGCGGAACTCTGAATAATTGTGTGCCTTGCGAAGTTTCTGGCGGGTTTTGAGCAAGGCCGAGTGGAGACGTTCGAACTCGCGCTCCGAATGATCGGCGGTAGCAACGATGCGGACCAGGCAGCCATGCTCTGGCACGGCGGGCGGGACTGCGACGTTAACATATATCCCGCAATCTATCAGGGACCGCCATGCGATGACGGCTGAGATCCTGTTACGCACGGGGAGGCAGACGATCGGCGCATCTCCTGGTATGGCCTGCCATCCGCAATCGGCGACGATCTCACGCAGGCGCTGTCCATTGCGCCGGGCGGCCGCAGGCAATTCAGGCGCATTCCGGAGAATCCGCAGCGCGGCCAGCGCCGCACCCATCGCGGCAGGATCGCAACTGGCGGTGAAAATATAAGAACGCGCCGTCAGGGTAATCTGCTCTACCGCGGCCTGATCTCCGATCACCGCCCCGCCGGTGCCGGCCAGGGCCTTGCTCAGGCTCACGGAGATGAGGTCGACGTCAGCTAGGCAGTCATGGTGTTCACATGCGCCGCGACCGGTAGCGCCGATGACGCCGACCGAGTGTGCCTCATCGACCAGGAGACTGCCGCCGTATGCGGCCGTCATGTCCGCGATCTGGCGCAGCGGCGCGATCGAGCCGTCCATGCTGAATACCCCATCGAGGCACACCGCGAACGCGGTGCTCAGCGGGAGTCCTTCAATGCGCCGCCGAAGACTTTCCACATCATTGTGACGGAAGGTAACAATGGGTATCCGAGCACTTTCCGCGCCGTCCCGCTGGCTGATGTGCGAATGACGGTCGAAAATGACAGCATCATGTGGCGTGAGGAGCGCCGACAGCATTGCTCCATTAGCAGCGAAGCCACTGTGGAATATTGCCGCGGCTTGCTTTCCGTAGAAATCGGCAAGCTCTTCCTCGAGTTGCAGGTGCAGACTCAGGGTCCCGTTGAAGAGCCGCGGGCCCGTCGTGCTGGTACCGTAGCGGCGGGTGGCTTCCTGTGCCGCCTCGATCACCGCGCGGTGCGTGCTGAGCCCGAGATAGTTACTTGACCCGAAGTTCAGGAGCCCGTCCTTGGCGTCGCCTGTGCCGCCGGGCGCCCCGGGATGTGCCAGCACGAGGCCGAATGGATAGAGCCCGGCCTCGCGTGCCATACGCACCTGAGCCCGGCTAAGACTCTCCGTGGCCCGCTGAATGATACTCGGACGGAGCCCGGTTCCGGCCGGGTGCCGGGAGTGAAGCCGAGCGCTGCCAGCTGAATTCATGCCGCCTCTCCCTTGGCTCCGTGCGCGCTTCCCGCGAATGTTCCGGCCCGGTTACCAGCCGCTACCGGGCGCGCCTCCGGTTGCGGTCCGCGCCAATCGTGATTCCAGGAACGGAACGTGTCGCGCAGCAGCTGCCGTATCCCCGTGACGCCCTGGCTGACCTCGTAAATGATGGTGCCTGTCAGCAGTTTGGCGACGAGGCTGACACCGGAAGAGAAGTAACGCCCGCGCACGGACTGTGGCGCGCGGAGTCCCCAGAGCCGCAGCCGGCTCAGGGGCACGAGCGTGAACGTTCCGCCCGGGCTGTGGGCGGCCGGATCCAGCAGCGGCAGCGGGGCGGGTGCCAGTCCGCTTGCCCCGATGTGTTCGTAGATCTGGGCCGCAGCATCCGGTGCGGACTGCTGGCCGACCGCGTACCGGTCGACCTCCGTCACAGCTACCTTGAAAAGCGCGGCCAAATCCGGATTGTCGATCGATTGCACGCCGCGGTACGGCTCCGCCCCGAGAGCGGCCCACGCCGGGTCATCCAGCCCGCCCCTAGCCCGCGACAGTACCCCTATGAGGCCGCTGTTCCCATACAACGATGCAAGCACCCAGAGACGGTTCCAGGAATTCCACAGTTCGAAGTCGGTGAAACTAGTATACGATCGCGAGACTAGAACGTCGTAATAATTGAAGCATTTTGTTATCCAGTCCGCGGTCAATTCGAAGCGCTTCGCATTAAAATCCTTCGTCCGAACGCAGTCGAGGAGCTGGTAAGCGAGCTGGTTGATTGACCAGAATGTGACAGAGAGGCCGCTGGAAAAGAGCGGGTCGATAAAGTTGCTTGCATGCGGCAGCAGCAGCCAGCGGTCTCCCGCGAGCTGCTTCGATGAGAACTGATTTTGCTGCGAGGCGATGAAATCTCGCGCAGGCCGCGCGTGCCGGAGCTGCCGAGCCAGCGACGGGAAGAGCGAGACGATTTCCCAGAACTCCTCGGCCGGCGGCGTGTCCGAGCTAGGGAACTTCTCCGGGTCCAGGTTGATGCCGACGCTGCAGAGCGGGTTGGTGCTGCGCGGGTGGTTGTCGAACGGGATGATCCAGGCCCAGCCACCATCGAAGATGTGATGCAGCGTGCCCTGGGACGGCGGGCTCGGCAGCCGATGCGCCGCCCGGTCCGCGGCGATCGCTTCCCACGGCGTAACGCCCACCATGTGCGTGAAGATGGATCTGCTGCGTGTCTGGTAAGGGCACGGCGATTCGCGCAGGCCAAGCGCCTGCGGGAGCAGTGCCCGGATTCCGCCCGCGTCGACCACGAAGCGGGCACGGTACCGACGTCCGTCAGCCGTGCCAAGGTCGGCACCGTCGTGGCCTATTTCCACAGCAACGACCCTGGCACCGGTGACGCCGTCCGCGCCGTAACGAAGGGCGAGGTGATAGAGCCAGCTGTCGATATCCTGGCGGAAATAGTGGCAGTCGGGCCCCAGCGGCGGCGCGAACGTGAGCAGCTGGGTCGAATTCCGCGGATCCACCGGTTCATGCGGGGAATGGTGGAAGAAACTGAAGTTCCGCTTCACCCCGCACCCCGACGAGACGTGCTTGAGCGTCGTGCCGTACGTGCTGAGGAAGGCGAGCTCAGGAACGCCGTACCGCATCGCAAGGACGCGTAACAGCAAGGTCGTCTCCGGGATGGTCGATTCACCGATGGCGAACCGCGGGTGCGAACCGCCCTCGAGTAGCAGCACATCTACGCCGTGGCGGGCGAGAATCGCGCCAAGTGTGCTTCCACCAATGCCGCCACCCACGATCGCGACGTCGTATCGGTGTGCCTGCGTGTTCGTCATGTCCCATCCTCTTCCGCATAGTTTCACTAACTCACGGCGATCTTCCGCCGATAAACTGGTACCGCGATCAGGGTGACGACGACAGCAAATGCCAGAAGCACGCCCATATCGAGAATAATTTCACGGGATCCGCTGCCAGGCACGCCGAGCCGCAGGAGTGCGTCCATTGCCCACGCCAGCGGAAACAGTCGGCCAATGATCCGCAGCGGGGCCCCCACTATCGCTAGCGGCCACAGGCAACCGCCGAGCATGGCCGCGGTAAGCATGAGAGCCGGAGCGAGCACAAATGCTTGCTGCGGTGTCGCGGAAATCGCCGACGTGATCAGGGCAAGCGCCGCACTGATCGTGGACGCCAGGAAGGCGACCGCGAATACCATGGCTATCGGCCCCCAGTGGACGTGGAATGCGAGCGCTCCAACCACGATGATGATGAGGGCCTGGAGCAGGCCGAGCGCGACGCGTCCCGCCGCCTCTGACAGCGAGATGATCCATGATCCCGTTGCCGTGGACAGCATTCGGCGGGTCACGCCAAATTGTCTTATCGCCACCAGACCTGATCCGGTAGCCGTGATGTTAAGGAAGATAAATAGGACAAGATTTCCTGGTGCCGAGTATGAGACCCCGGTGAAGGCTGCGGCAGTTGGCTGCGTCACTTGCTCGATGTTGAGGCCCGGAGTCCCTGCTGACGCCGCCGATATGGCGCGGCGCGTCGCCGCCGCCGAAGTCAGGTGCCCGAGTTGCATATCATATCGCGCGGCCAATCCCATCGCCGCGATGACGGTGAGGTCCCGGTAAACAGCGAGCCGCAATGCCGCTGGAACTAGCTCCTCGCGTTCAACGATAAACTTAGGGCCGGTCGCGCCCTGACCGTCCAGCGCGGCATCAAAGTTAGCCGGGATTTCGAGGCCGGCCGTGACGCGCTGCTCGCGGACGGCGGTCTTTAGCTGCCTGAGCGTTGGATACTTGTCCACCTTGATCTCGTGATCACGCGATAGCTGGGCGGCCAGGCGCGCAGCCCATGGGCCGTGATCATAGACGACAATCCCGAAGGGGCGGTCGGAGCTGGAAGAGAGCACGGTGCCGACGAGGAAAATAATGGCAAATGGCAGCAGCAAGACGAAAAACGCGGCCATGCGATCGCGCAGGGTGTAACGGACGACTGCCCATGTGATGAACGCGAATACCCGGATTCTCATGGTGACACCAGGGTTCTCAGCCGGGTGGCTATGACGAGCCAGATGATGGCGGCGAAGGCGATGAGGGCGAGCACCGATGCGCGGATAGCGCTGACGCCGCCATTGGAGGTGGCGAGATCCAGGAACCCCCGCAGCGCCCAGCCGTTCGGTGTCACCAGGCTCAGCCGCCTCAGTGCGCCCGGCAGGGCCGCCGGAGGGATGAAGTTTCCCCCGGCGAGGACAAGGACGAAGGTCACCGTCGCGACCAGGCCGTCCATGCTCGCTTCGGTACGGACCACGGATGCTATCCCGAAGGACAGGGCCACGGCTGCGGCGACGGTGACGGTGATGAGCAACCCGATCCCGGCGGGGTCGCCCCAGTCGGCGTGGAAGACAATCGTTGACACCGCCCAGACGGTGGCCACCGACAGCATGCCGGTTAGCTGGGCCGCGAGCGCCTTGCCGGTCACGATCGTCCAGCGGCTCACGCCACTAGCGAGCAGGCGCTCGAGCGTGTTGTTCTGCCGTTCCGTCCACAGGCTTTTGGCCATCGGCGTGACGACGAACAACAGGAACACGATCGCCATCGACGAACCGTAGTAGGTCGCCGCGGTGAGAGTGCGACTGCTGGCCGCCAGGTCGGTCAGCGTCACCGGATTCCTCGGCGTGAATCCCCGCAGTGTGCCAGGCGGGTCAGAGACGACGCCGTCGAGGGTGGTGACGACGACATGATTCAGCCATTCCTGGCCGCCTATCGTCTGAAGCACTGCCTGGGCAACTTCGGCCGCCAATGGCTGCTGCTGGCTTTCGAGCACGTCCGCGACCCCGCCAAGCTGCGGGGTGCGGCCGGGCCCTAGCCGGGCCTGCGGCGACAGGATGAGCCCGGCGTCGGCGCTACCGTCGCGGATCAGCGCCCGCGCTTGCGCTGCTGAGGGGACGACGTCCACGACGGCGACCTGCTGAAGCACGCTGTCAGCCTGTATCGCCCGCACCAGGCTGTTTCGCGAGGAATCCGCCGAGCCGGTGGTGACGACCAGCCGCTCACGTTGCGGATGATCGTAGCCGGCGAATGCGAGGCTCGTGATCGTAGCGAAGATGACCGGTGCGACCAGCGTTATTATCAGGAGCGTGTAATCATGTAGCCGACTCCTCAGCTCATTGAGCGTGATGTGCGCTAGACGGTTCCCGGTCATTCCCGCAGCGCCTTTCCGGTGAGTTCGAGAAACACGTCCTCAAGCACCGGCTGAATGAGCTGCGCGCCCTGTACTGGGACACCAGCGTCTTCGGCCATTCGCAGCAACTGCGTCAGCGTGTCCGTTGGCTTGCTGGCCTTTATATGAAATTCGTGACCGGTTCTCCGGAAATCCGCCTCGCCCGGCAGCCGGAGAACCAGTGACCGGAGTATTTCCTCGGCGTCGGCCGCAGCTGTCAGCACTATGCGGGAGCCTGCTGCCGACTTTGCCAGCAGATCCCGGACAGTTCCGGTGGCCAGGATCTTTCCGGCGTCGATGATCCCGATGCGGCTGCACAGCCGCTGCACCTCCTCCATGTAGTGGCTAGCGAAGACCACCGCGGCCCCGGCGGCGGCAAGCTCGGCCACCTGGTCGAGTATCGCGTTCCTGCTCTGCGGATCTACGCCGACAGTCGGTTCGTCCATGATGATGACGTCCGGCAGGTGCACAAGCGCGACAGCGATATTTGCCCGGCGCTTCATGCCGGATGAGAAGGTCTCGATGCGCCGGTTCGCCTGGGCAGCGAGATCAACCACATCGAGTGCATCATGGACACGCGTGCGCAGGGTCTTGCCCCTGACCCCCTGCATCCGGCCGAAGAAAGTGAGGTTCTCGGCCGCCGTCATCTGCGGGTACAGCGCTATTTCCTGCGGCACGAAGCCGAGCTTGAGCCGCGCGGCGGAATGAGAGACAGAGACGCCGTCGAGCCGGACGACTCCCGAATCTGGCCGGAGTATGCCCGCCAGCATCGATAGAGTTGTCGTCTTCCCGGAGCCATTGGGGCCGAGGAGGCCGTAGATTTCCTTCGGGTAAACATCGAGATCAATCCCATCGGCCGCGCGTATCCGCCCGTACGACTTCACCAGGGTGGTGGCCGTGAGAATGGCGTCCATTTCTTAGCCTCCCGGTCCGCTGTCGCCAGAGGGCCAGCGAAGGATTGCCAGTGCTGCCGCAAACGCATGGTCCCTTTCATGGGAAACTGATACGTCGATCCAGATCAGGCGGCCGCTCTCGCCTATCTCAGCTCCCGGATCGAGCCCGACTGCGGGCGGATGACCTCGCTCGCACAGGCTGGGATTCCGGCACGGGTGCCTGGGTACCGGGGCGATCTGAATCCTCCTGAGCAGGCCGCGATCGCCGGTGCCCGCGCCGAGTACGTCAGCGACGGCGTACTTGGCCGCGAGCCGGCCGGCGAATCCCTCGGAGCCCCGCCTGCTGCCGCTGTGGGCACGCTCGATGGGACTGAACAGATCGGCAAGTACCATCCGCGCGCCTGGCATGCCCGACGTCCGGATCTGGAACTGCGCGACCTTGCCGCAGCCGATCCGCCATTCCATGGCGCCTGGCTGCCGGGCACCGGGATCCTGGTCTGCGCAGTTACCGGTCATGTCGCTACCGGCCATCGCACACCGGCCCTGCTGGCGTGCTGGAGCTCGCGTATGTGGCCTGGGTTGGCGAACGAGAGCGGATACAGGCCGGCGTTGCGGGCCAGCAGGCTGAGATAGTTCCCCGCCTCGCACACGACGGCTTTCCGCACGCCGAGCTTGACGAGTGTCCGCATGGTGCTCCACCACTCGACCGGCCGGGTCAGCTGATGCAGCAGCCCCGACCGCAGACGCTGCGGATCGGTGGCGATCTCGGCGGTCACGTTGAGGATCACCGGGATGGACGCGGGTTCCAGCCCGAGCTGGTTCACCACCGACTGCCAGCTGGCCAGGACGGGCTGCATGAGAGGCGAGTGAAAAGCGTGGCTTGTCCTGAGCCGGCCAGCGCGCCTGGCCCCGAAGCTGACAGCGAGATCGCAGCACATCATGACCGCCTGCTCGTCGCCGCTCACCACGTGCTCGTCCTGGCCGTTCTGGGCCGCGATCACCACCCGCCCTGCCGCCGCGCAGTCATCGCAGCACCGCTGCACGATGTCTCGTCCGAGCCCGGTGATGAGCGCCATCTGCCCGGTCCCTGGTGCCGAAGCCATCAGGCGCCCGCGCTCGCACACCAGCGCCGCCGCCCGGTCCGCGCTGAGCGCGCCAGACGCACACATCGCAGTGATCTCGCCCACGCTGTGCCCGGCGAGCACCGTGGCTGGCGTGCCAAGGCAGGCAAGATAGCGGAAAGCAGCGATGCCCACCGCGAACATGGCCGGCTGGGTGTAGCGGGTGTCCGACAGCAGGCTCATCGGACCGCGTGCGCAGAGCTTCGCTATGTCGCATCCGGCAAACGCGGACACAGCGTCGAGTGTCTCCCGCATCTGCGGCACCTCGCGGAAGAGCCAGGTACCCATCCCGACCCGCTGCGAGCCTTGCCCAGGGAAGAGAACCGCGATGTCACCCGACGATGCCAGGTGCGGAATGCTCATCGGCGACCGGCCGTCCGGACAGAGCCCACCGCGCCAACGGTCTCTCCGGTCACGCTGCACCAGCTGAGCAATAGCTCTGTCACCGCCTCCGGTGCGTCTACCGGGATAAAGTGGCCTGCATTTTCAACCCGCACATACTTCCATTCCCCAGTCACATAACGTTCGGAATCGATTATCGCTTTCTCAGTCAGCGCCGGGTCCTCGCTACCCAGCAGGGCCATTGTCGGTGCCGAGACCGCCGGCACGGCGTGCTCCCCATTGAGATCGTAAGTTGGCTGGCAGTTAGCACGGAACCAGTTCAGGCTGGCGGTAAGCGCTCCAGGCCGCCGCAGGTCACGCAAGAAGCGGTCGGTGTCACGCTGTCCCTTGAGTAGCTCGCGGAGCAACTCCCAGTTGCGCTGCCGGAGTATCCGCTCGGCATCCGGATGTATGTAAAGAAGCGAATACCAGAACCGGCGGCGCTGCTCCAGCGAGGGGTAGGCCCAGACCGCAGGATGCCCGACTGACATTGTGACAAGCCGATCTACCCTGCGCGGCATGAAGGCGGCCAGCATCCATGCCAGGAAAGCCCCGAAGTCGTGTCCGACGACGTGCGCCCGCCGGATCCTGAAGTGGTGCATGATCCCGACCATGTCGGAAAGCAGCTTGAGGGGTGCGTAACTTTCCACCTCCTGGGGCTTCCACGACTCTCCGAAGCCACGGAGGTCCGGAGCGATGACCTGAAATCCAGCGGCCGCGAGCGGGCCCATCTGATACCGCCAGAGTTCAGCAGAGTCGGGAAATCCATGCAGCGCCACCAGCGGCGTGCCAGCGCCCGCGACACACACCCGGAATTCGTGTCCTGATAGCGTAACGAATTCGGTCCTCACGGTGGCGTGCTCGTGCATAGAAGTCGCTGTCATTGCAATTTCTCCGAGTTCTCCCTCGCCTTTGCCACAGGCAGTGAGGGCTTGCCTCTTACGCTACTGATAAAGTGCTCTCTGAGTGCCGAGTCAGCACGTGGACGTCCCCATTCGTTCCAGAATGTCAGCGATCGCGCCGGTACACGGGAAGGAGTGCCGAAGTCGTTGCCTTTCGTATGGGCGATCGGCAGCAAGGCTATCTGCGTGGCCTGGCGCGGGATCCCAAGCTCGTCGGCGACGAACTGGTGAAATGGCAGGTGCAACGTCGTGATCGAGGAGCCAAGACCCCTGCTGCGAAGCGCGAGCTGGAACGACCAGATCGCGGGAAAGATGGAGCCATAGAAGGTCGCGTCAGCGACCAGGCGGGCAAGTGGCTGGCAACGGTCATCGCCCGTCCGCCACAGGGCTTCGAGCTGCTGGACCTCTCGTTCCGTGACCGGACTGCCGAGCACGCACGGGATCACCAGGACGGGTACCTCGCCCAGATGCTCGGCAAGCCACCGGGCTGACTCATGGGTCCGCTGGTTGCCGCTCCGGTCCCGCCATCGCCCGCGTCGCGCTAGAATTCCTTCGCTGTTACGCTTTGCCCACGCTATCCGGTAATACTCGGACAGTACATGGCGCCGGTCTTTGTCGGTGATGACATACCAGCGCCAGTTCTGCCTTGCCTCGGCATTCGGTGCATAGACGGCAAGCTGCAGGCATTCCTCGATGAGCGCACGCTCGACAGGACGTGTCACGTCGAGACGGCGGCGTACCGACCGGGTGGTCGTGAGCAGCCAGTCGACAGTGGTGAGATCCGCCGCACCCGAGGGCGCCGCCATATCCGCGGCAGTGCGTTCATGATATCCCGTCACGAGCATTTCCTTTCCAGCACGACGGCACCGTAGGTACTTCCGAAAGATACGGATGTTGCCAATGCCCGCTGTACGGGCTTCGAAATGCGAGATGCCGGGCCGCCGAGATTCCCCAGGTAAAATGCCGGGATGCCAACATCTCCAGTATCTTTGAGAAACAACGGTGCCGCCACGTTAATGAGGCCCGATGCGGATTCGCACTCACCAGTGATCATCTTCATTGCCGCGATCGGCGTGCCTACCGCGAAGACCGCCTCAAGCGCCGCATCTTCGCATGCGTCGAGGTCGGTTCCAGTCGCCGATCCAGCGACCACCTGTATGTCGGCGCCTGCCAGTGCGGCGCGGTCCATTGCCAGGCGGACCGCCGCCGCATAGCGGCGGCCGCCAGGATCAAAGCGGTATGGGTGGTAGTTATCGCTCACGTGCGCGACGCCGGCGAGGCGACCGCGGACCGTAGCCTGCCTGTGCTGGGCGGACCGGGCCGCTTCGACCACCAGTGCCACTGCCGCCGTGCCGCACGAGGTCCCGGGCTGCCCCGGATCGTAGGGTCGCAGGCCGCCCGCCGGGTCCAGGGTGTCGAGGAACCGGTAGACGCCCTCCACCTCGGCGCACGCCTCCTCCGCGGCAACGACCACCATGGCCTCGGCGCGGCCTAGGCGGATGGCGTCCAGCGCTGCCTCCAGCGCCAGGGTGCCGGATGCGCCGCCACTTGTGATCGTGGTGGTGATTCCCCGGATGGCCAGTGCCTGGCACACCGTCCCGGCGGGCGTGTTGAGCGTCACCTGGGTAAACTCGTGGATCCTCCTGGCCCCGTCCACGTTGCGGCCCTTGAGCCTGAGGCTGGACCGCACCTCGGCGGCCCCGGACATCGAGCCGAGTATCAGGCCGATGCCGTCCCTGTGCTCGCGGGTCAGGGGCAATCCGGCATCCTCTACGGCAAGGCGCGTCGCGGCCATGCAGAGACGAGTGAAGCCGTTCATCTGCCGCCATACCGACGCCCTGGCAAACGGTTGACCGGCAAGCTCGTGCATCACCTCGGCGTCGGTGAGAGGCACTCGTGGCTTGGCGTCACCCCAGGCAAGGAACTTTTCCCATGCCGCCACGCCAATGCCCGGGCGGCCGACAAGCCCGATACCGGTAATAACAGCGGCCTGGCCGTGAGGACTGCGCGGGGAGCGCACCCGGGGACGCTGTCGCGCCAGCACCAGGCTCGCGTTGTTTCCGCCGAAGGCATAGCTGTTGCTGATGACCACATCAACATCTGCCGGGCGGCTTTTGTTAGGGACAAAGTCGAGGTCATCCGCACGTGTTTCGCCGAAGTTTACGGTGGGGGGTATCACGCCGTGCATGATCGAGAGCACGGTGACTACCGCCTCGATGGCACCCGAAGCGCCGAGCGTGTGCCCGACAAATGATTTTGTACTCGTGAGTGGCACCAGGCTGGACCCGAACACGCTGCGCATGATCCGTCGCTCGACAGCGTCGTTCGCCTTAGTTCCGGTACCGTGGCCGTTGACGTAGGTAACGCAGCTGGTGTCCAGCTCGGAATCAGTCAGTGCGCGCATGACCGCGAGAGTGGCGCCGCGGCCGGTGGGGTCCGGTGCGGTGGCATGGTAGGCATCGGCGGACAGGCCGTAGCCCATCACCTCAGCCAGAATGGGCGCGCCGCGCCTGGTGGCGCTATCAAGTCGCTCGAGGACAAGGAACGCCGAGCCCTCGCCCAGGCTGAGGCCGGCCGACCGGCTGTAAGGCGAGCACGGCTCGCTGTCAAGCGACTGCAGCGCGTAAAAACCCGTGTAGGTCGCCTCCTGGAGAACGTCAACCCCGCCAACCAGGACGATGTCCGCGTCGTCTGTCCAGAGCCGGTCACGGGCGACGCCCACGGCATTGCTACCCGCACTGCACGCCGTCGCGATTGTCTGCCTCGGTCCCCACACACCCACGTTCGAGGCGATGTCGTCGGCCGTCGAATGAATCCAGTCGCAAGCTCGCGGGCTACCGGGGGTTAAGGCCTGGCACTTGCCGAGAACGAGACCGGTGCGCTGTTGCCATCCGGCCGGAAGCGCATCAAGTCCAGCGTGCCGCATCGCTTGCCGTGCGGCCACGATGGCGAGCAGCACGTCCCTGCCGTAGCCCTGCCGCTCCTGCTTGCTGACGGACTCATCTATCCACGCGTCCGGCACTTCGCCGGTGATGGGCCGCCCAAAGTGGACAAGGTCAGCCCGGCAGCTGGGCCCCAGCGCCGTCACGCCGCTCAGGATGCATCGCCAGAACTCGTCGCTGTCACGGCCGGCCGCGCATATGACTCCCACGCCGGTTACCACAACCTGCCCGAGTTTCATGGCTCGTCCTCCTGGTCAGAGAATCGGAGTGGACCAGCTCGAGGGGGTGACATACGGCACCGCCAATGACGTGGCCTCAGCAACCCGGTCGCCGGCCCGAATATCGAGCGTGAGCCCGGGGGAGGCGAGTTCACGATCCACCCTCGCCAGGCCCAGCCACGTTTCCAGGCTGGGGCTGTAGGCGCTCAGCACCAGGCTTCCGATGACGGTCTCGCCCGCCACGGTCTGCGCGCCCGCGGGCATGTCCTCGCCTGGCCAGCTCAGGCCGAGCAGACGACCTGATCCGGTATCCGCCAGCTGCTCCATGACCCGAGCGCGGCCGATGAATTCCTCTTTGGTGGGATCGACGAGCCACTGGATCCCGCAGACGACAAGATCGGCGTTGTCCGCGGCTTCGCGGTGCAGCACAGGCTGCCGTACCTCAAGCATCGCCGTCTCGAGCGCCTGCTGCCCGCATGGCTTCGCTTCGCCCCGGAGTGCATCCCAGAGAGGCTCTATGATGCTCGACGGCCCGATGATCTTATAACCGTACTCGCCGGTGAAACCGCTCCGGCTAAATACTATCGGCGTGCCGTAAACGTCTAGTTCGAGGACGCTTTCGTAGGGCAGTGCCGTGACCGCCGGATCCAGTACTCTACCGATAGCGCCCCAGGAGTATGGGCCCTCTATACCGAGCATTCCCCACTCGTTGTCCAAGGCCGTGATTTCAATTTCCCCGCCCGCATTCGCGGCCAGATGCTTTCTTGCCTCATGCTGTCTGCCGTAGCTGGACTCCAGGAGGACGTAGTCGTCGAACGAGTACACTGTCATGAGGTCGACTGGACGGCCGTCATCAGCGAGCATCAATGTCATCATGCAGCGCTCTGGGGTCAAGAACTCGACCTCGCGCGCGAGGACGCGCTGCAAGACCGGAATCACGTCGCCCGTGAGCCGGGTCAGGCCGACGGCCGTATGGTCAAACAACGCCGCCGAATTACGGATCGCATGATACTCGAACCGGTAGTCGCCAAAGTTCCAGGGAACACGCGTTCCGGCCACGTCACGGTACTCGGTGCCCGGTGAATGCAGATGAGCGAGGGTGCCAGCATACAATTTACATATCCTCCTGTCAGGCTACGATTACCAGCGTTCCGTGCGCGGCACGGACGGCGCCGACATACGCCACGCAACCGAACTCGCGGACCCGTGCGACTTTATTCTTTAGTTTCACCTCAAGCCGCACCTGATCACCGGGTACGATGCCGCGGCGGAATCGGAATTGCTTTATTTCGGCCAGCATCCCGATACGGTCCACTGACGACGCGGCCTCTGGTCCGGCCGTCAGCGCGTCCTCGGCCGCTATCAGCACTCCGGCAAGCTGTGCCAGTACTTCGGCCAGCAGCACGCCCGGCAGGGTCGCCTGTCCTGGGAAGTGACCGGCGAACCAGGGCTCATTAATCGTCACGTTCTTCAGGCCTACGGCGCGTACCGGGGGATCCAGCTCGATGACACGGTCGAGGAACAAGAACGGGGGCCGGTGCGGAAGCATCCGGATAATCTGGTCAGGCATTCATAGAATCGTCAGCAGGCCCGGGCGATCGTCGAGTATCCGTTCCGCCAGTCGTCCTACCGAGCCGAACGCTTCCCGGTCATCTTCGGTCAGCGAGACATCGAACTCTGACTCGATACCGAGGATGAGTTCTAGCGTATCGACGCTATCGAGCTCGAGACCGCGCCCGAAGATTGGCTGATCATTACTAATCCAGTCCGCATCGATCGGGAGGTCCAGCCGATCCACGATCATACGACGAAGCTGGCGGCAGATCCTGAGTCGGCCAGCTGCCGCCTCACGCGCCTTTTCGTAGTCCATCTGTTCGTCCTCTCCGGAGAGTTGACCCCTCGCCTACCCGGCACCGGCAAGGCACGCGACACCTAGCGCACCAACACCCCCCCGTCCACGACGACATCACTCCCGGTCAGGTAAGAAAGCCTGGGGGAACATGCCATGAGAACCGCCCGGGCAATCTCATCAGGAACTCCGATGCGGCCGAGCGGAACTGCAGAGCTGATCGAGTCCCGCGGAAGCCGGTGCGTCATATCAGTATCGACAAATCCCGGTGAAATTGTGTTCACCCGGACGCCATATGGCGCCGCTTCGAGCGCGAGCGCATGTGTCAGCGACAGCAGCGCACCCTTTGACGCACAATAATTTGCCTGACCACGACCGCCCCGGTGACTCAGCACAGAAGAAATGAATACAACACTCCCGGTCCGGCGCTCAACCATGATGCGCAGCGCTTCCCGGCCGCACAGGAATGCGCCGATCACATTGACTTCGATGACTTCCCTGAAGCGACTTACCGACATTGTTGCCACAAGCCCGTCGAGCGCGATCCCGGCGCTGTCGACCATAACATCGAGACGCATGCCGCTCTTGCGGATCATCCTGAAGTAATCACGTACCTGATTCTCGTCAGATATCTCCAGCTGGTGCGCCTCCGCCTCGAGCCCGCTGGCCTGTAGCTCGTCGATGAGCTCCTTTGCCATCTCGGCGTTCTTGCGATACGTGAAGAACACCTTCACGCCTTCTTCCGCCAGGGCTCGTACGACAGCTCTGCCGATGCCCCTGCTGCCGCCCACGACAACTGCCATTGCCCCTGGCTCGAACATCTTCATGTCAACTCTCACCAGCCCCTGCGAGCACAGTCAATGTCCGTCGGCGCCTGTACCGCTATCGCCCAGACGGCGCTATCCGCGGTGCACCATGCCGCCATGCCGTGTGCTCCGGGTGCAGGCAGCCGCCATTCATACCGGCACCAGTGACATGCTGAGCTGCCGGTGATGTCCCTGATGGCATCGCCAAGGAACGTGGCCAGCTGCCCGATACTCCCGCGGTCGTGCGCCACATAGATCGAGGTCCAGCTGAAGCCATCTGGTCGCCCCCCAGCTGCCTTGATCGCCGATTCCTTCACCGCCCAGGTGGCGGCCGTCATGCGCAGGCTGTCATCCGGTCCGCGGTAAGCGAGGCTGTCAAGTGCCGCAAGCTCCTGCTCACCGCAGGTGAACCGCCGGACGGCCAGTTCACCTGCGCGGTCGATACGATCGAGGCTGACCACGTCGACGCCCACCTGCGGCCAGGGCGCAGCGTTCGCCCACCGTAGCAGCGGCACCATCGACCTCACCGCAACCAGCTCCTCAGGTGCACCAGAGATTTTCGAATAGGTCACTTGGCACAGCATGGACAACTCTGGTCTCGCTAATACGGCCATCTGTCAGTACATACACCCACAGCGAGCTCCATTCCAGCGAGCAATTACGTCGGGTTGCCGCCTCATGGCACCGTATGGCGACAAGTCGCTCATCGGCCGTGCTGCCTTGCGGAACAGCCTGGAATGTTCCGTCACTGATCACGTGTAGAGCGTCCCGAAACTCTCGTAGCGCCTCGATCCCGCGCGTTTTCAGCGGCTGCCACGGAAACGCATCCGGCACGTAGAGCATCATGTCAGGCTCGATCAGCCCGGTAGCCGCGTGTTCCCAATCGCGACACAGCTGCTCATGGAAGTCAATGACTTCATCCACCACGGTCGCCAGTGAATTCATCGGCCAGCCTTTCTCTCATGCCGCCGACAGCAAGCGCCCGACGAGATAGTCACCGAACGGCCCCTTGGGGAACGCATCAGGGCCGGCCAGCACGACGAGCATGAACCATGCATGGGCGGGGTTGCGGTTCATCAGGTCGTAGGCGCGCCGCCGCCGCATTCTCGCGTCCTCATCGAACTCCGCGTATAGCCTGGTCAAGATGAATGCAGCCCGCCTCAGGCAGCGCATCCGCTCGGCGCGCTGTTCCGCGTAGCCCCGGAACGCCGACGGCGACCAGTCCGGCTCGCTAAGCAGGACCTCGGCCACCTGACGCGCATCACGGAGCGAGCATGCCAGCCCGGTGCCGAGAATCGTGTCATTCATTCCCGCTTCGTCCCCGACGAGCACGACCCCGTCCGCGATTGGGTAATCGGTCCATGAATAAGTACCTGGAAATGAGGAGAGGCGGCCGACGGGCCGGGCCGATGCTATCTCCTCGCTCCCCGGCACGCATTTCAGGTCGAACGCCCTGAGGAAATTAGACACCTTAGCAGGGCCGGTAAACCGTTTTGCGGTTTCCGCATTGTAGTTGAGATACAGGCGCGCCCGCCCGCCGCCCTGCGGGATAACAATGAAGTTTATTTCTCCCTCTGTTCCCATGGCCTGAGTGTCGTCGGGCCAGTCAGCAAGCCCATCGACCGCGAGGCCGCCGCCCCAGTGGTCGCAGCCAAAATGCAGCTTTATCCGGCTCTGCCGCACCAGCTGCCCGAAACGGCCGCCCGCACCGATCGCGATACGGCACGCCTGGACGTACTCCCGGCCGGCTTTGTTGTAACGCAGCACAGGAAACCGGTCATCGAGGCTCAGCCTGACATTGCTCACCCCGAACTCGACCCGTGCCCCGGCCCGCCGCGCCCCCCTGGCCAGGGCATCACAGGTGTCGGGGTGCGACAGGGACAGCGGCCCCTCAACCTGCGGCGTCGCGCGCACCAATGTCAGCTCGACCGCCGCGGCATCCTCAACGGAAAATATCTCGTCCCATTGCCGCCACCATCGCA
>WNGG01000791.1_pt1 | contig 34841 bp, 33 predicted proteins | sample 5400661 | NCBI WGS metagenome assembly WNGG01 (sample SAMN13153372, study PRJNA577476) | soil metagenome | isolation source: 100 cm soil or saprolite under Garry oak tree replicate 1 | place: USA:California | collected 2016-06-15
ATTATCAGGAAAAGCCTCACCTAAATGGGGTGAGAGAAATTTCTGCAGGACCGTGATGTACTGCTGTGGATCAGATCCGTAGGCTCCGCAGTGTCTCGCGTGGTCCACAAAGTAGGTCTGCAATTGGATATTGTGTGCCCGGGCCTTTGCCACGAGTTGGCGAGCATGTGCGATAGGAATAAGACTATCGCCTGAGCCGTGGATCAGCAGGATAGGAGTATGGAGAATGGCTTTTGAGAGCTTCCTCCAACGTTTGAAGATCGTGTCAGGGCGAGCGATCAGGGCATGACCGAAGCGAAGTCGAAAGACCACGGTAGCAGCCAGCACTGTAGCCCAGGCGACAGCGGGAAATGTACTACGGAAGAGACGGAACGACGGGCTCCAGGAGGCGGTACCTTGCATCAGGCGGGAATGGACCAGCCGGCGTAATATATCATCCAGGCGGGCATATGGACTGTCTGCAATAATAGCAACGACATCAGGATGGGGGAGGGTGAGCAAGGCAATAGATGCACCCATGGAGAAGCCGTGAATGATGATTTTGCCGGGCAGTGTCTCTGGTTGACGGCTGGCAACTGCTAATGCTGCTTCCAGGTCGCGTACCTCGGCATTGCCGCCACTCGTAGCTACGCTCTCACTTTCACCATGCCCGCGAAAGTCAAACAGCAGGACATTGTAGCCAAATTTGTATTCCAGGGCGGCGGCGGGACGCAGGTGTGCTCGCGAAACATGATATCCATGACAGACGACCACAGTAGGCGCAGGATGTGGCTGCGCCCAGAATTCGCCACGGAGGAGTGTGCCATCGTTCGCCTTGAAGAGCAGCGAGCGTTTGCAGGAACTGAGTGGCTCAGGCACGTCGGGAGGCAACCCCCAGCTGAACTGCTTTTCACCTGATAAGTTGTGTGGGCGCGAGAGTTCTTCAACAAAACGATGTGCCAGCATGAGCAGGCCACTGGCGATGGTCAGACCAAGGACACTGATACTGGTTGCTATGCTAATCGTCCACTTATGTTGCCCAAACATGGCTGACTTCCTTTGCTGTTTGTATGTTTTCTATGCTTTGTTAGAGGGCATCGCGGGGGAAAAAGTGTCGGCTCTGGTAATATATACGTAGATGAGAGGCTACTATTCGCATATTTCTTTTACGGAGTTGGTGCTCCCTTCGGCGTCTTGGTTGGTTGGGGTGTGACGGTGGACGTCGGGGTTATCCCTCCTGTTGGCGTGACAGTCGGAGTACCTGTGGGTGTGCCTGTGCCTGTTGCCGTCGGTGATGGCACGGCTGTCGATGTTGCTGTTGCTGAAGCCACTATCAGTGTGAAATAGGCCGCACGCGAGGCTGGCACTGTACAGGGAGGAACTCCTTGCTTGGTGAATGTTACAGTGACAAGTACAAGCTGGTTGATGGCGCTTGCTTTCAATGGGACGGGAAAGACAGCCAGGCCATCAGAGGTCGTGGTTGCTGTGACGGTGGTGATAGTAGAATCGGGCCACAAGACGTTTGCGGTGCCCGTTGCGCCTCCGACGCCTATAGGATTGCCATTCACGTTGTGAACGTATTTCGCATAGATATTAACCTGCATGTTGTTGTTGAATGCGGGTGATGTGTCAGTTGCCCAGGCTCCGCAGAAGTAGTCGGGGGCTGGCGGTGTTGGGGAGGAGTTCGTGTCTCCTATGCGGATGGTGACAGTGGCGGCCGGGCTTCCCAGGGTTGTCGAGTTGTTGCTATCATTGCTGCCGCAAGCGACCACAAGCACACTGAGGAGAAGGAGGAGCAGGATGGCCCCGCTTTTTAAATAGAGAGAAAGAGAGATACGGGTTTTTGGTGGTTTTGGTAAATGTTGTGACTGTTGTGATTGTTGCGACTGCTGTTGCATACGAATTCAGATTACCCTTGCCTACTAGTAGATTTTCTGGGGACAGTATAGCATAACAGTGCTGTGTGCTCTGTTTTATGTGCTTCCTATGCCATAAAAGTACTATGCTACCATACTGCATCCTATGGGACTTTTCATTCCAATAAACGTGAGGCGGATGCAAATCTACACGCCACAAAATCTTTTCAAGTTGTACCAGATCAGGTACAATACTCGTACCTGTAGTACCGTCGTTTGAAAGGAAGAATAGACCACCTTGACTATTCAGCGTGCGCGAATTTACGATCTCCTGGCCCTACTCACCGTCATTGTCGTGATTGCTCTTGACCAGTGGACAAAGGCGCTGGTTGTGGAGCACTTGAGCCCTCCTGATAGCGGCTATCTTGTCCCGGTGATAGGCGATTACCTGACACTCTACTATATCCAGAATAGTGGGGCCGCTTTTGGCCTGTTTGCAAACAATCTTGCTCTCGCGGCGCTGATTGTGATTGCTGTGGGGGTGATCTCTTATTTCTACTTGCGCATGCTCAATTCGGGTTCGCTGGGATACAAGCTCATCTTTGGTATGATTATTGGTGGGGCCGCGGGGAACTTGATCGACAGAGTGCGTCACAGTGGATATGTGGTCGATTTTATCTTCTTCCGTATCCCCCAGATCGGGTTCCATTTCGCGATTTTTAATGTGGCAGATGCAAGCATTTCGGTGGGTGTCTTCTTACTCTTTGTGTTCGTGCTGTTCGGGGGTCTCAACCGTCCAGCAGAAGCACCTTCCAGTGGGAAGAGAGACAATGACGCGGAGAAGTCGGTGGCACCACCAGCAAAAACGAGTGGAACCCTTCGCTCTACAGAACATGATGCACAACCCTAAACTCTCTCAACCCAATGACAAACGTATATTAAGCATTACAGCTGATGAGGCCGGACAGCGATTGGATCGTTACCTGGTATCGGTACTGAGCGATATTTCTCGTACCAGGATACAGGAACTGATTGCAGATGGGATAGTGCTGGTCAACGGACGACCCAGCAAGCCAGGCTATGCTCTCAGAGCGGGAGATCAGGTGCAGGTGCCTCTGACACCCCAACCTCGGCAGCCATCGGCCAATGCCAGACCGCAGTATTTGCCGCTCGATATTATCTACGAAGATGAGCATCTCCTGGTGGTGAACAAAGCTGCCGGGATGGTTGCGCATCCTGCCGCAGGTCACCAGGATGATACTCTGGTGAATGCACTGTTGGCCTACTACCCGGAACTACGAGGAGTTGGAGGAGACCAACGGCCAGGAATCGTCCATCGACTGGATAAGGATACGTCAGGGCTGATGATCGTGGCAAAGAATGCTCAGAGCCAGGCGGCGCTGATTGAGCAGATGAAAAGACACGAGATAGTTAAACGCTACCTGGCACTGGTGGAGGGCAAAATGGCACTGGACCAGGGAACTATCGATGCCCCCATTGGGCGGGACTCGCGCTATCGCCAGCAGATGGCGATTACAGCACGGGAGGGACGTGAGGCCCGTACTTATTTCCGGGTGTTACGGCGTTTCCAGCACCATACCCTCTTGCTGCTGCAACTGGAGACAGGACGGACACACCAGATTCGGGTACATCTGAAAGCCATTGGCCATCCCGTTGTTGGCGATCCCGTTTACGGAGGGCATGGTTCACATAAAGGTCCAACCCTCAAACGGCAGTTCCTCCACGCTTATCAACTGAAGTTCAGGCACCCTGCCACAGGCAAGATCCTGGAGTTAGAGGCTCCTCTTCCTGATGATTTGCAAGATTTCCTTCAGCAGGAAAATATCCTATAGCCCCCTGGACAAATCCATCGAAAATTCTGTATGATTCATATGGAGCCGACGACCTGAAATTCTGATAAACACCTTACCAGCAGTGTAACCCTTGCAAAATCCTGTCTGAGATCTCGTTTGCCTTTCGTAGCTCTGCAAAAACTACCATTTTGGCTATGATGGGTTTCATTTGACCGTTTTTCCTGTAAAATACTTGCAGACCTTGCCGTCTATATGTTATTATTTTGTTTAGAACACATGTTCATAGACCATCTTGAATGAAGTGGTTCTTTGGGTGGTTGGTTCCTCCGGCTACTGCCGGTATTTCTTCCTTTTATTGGAGAAACGAGCGCCTTAGCTTGAGAGGAAAGGAGACCTCTATGCCAGTCCTGGAAGCGACCGATAATAATACTGTTCCACGTAGTGCGTTGCGCTACCGTCCGATTGCGGCTGATGCGGCACAGACAGGAAAGGGGTCGATTGTGACTGCTGCCACAACCCCTGTTGTGCAGCGTGCTTCTCGCACTAAACCACATCCTCGTCCTGTAGAAGTCGATGACGATGTTGCAGAGTGGCAACGTGCAGATGCAGGTGCAAAGAGTGATGGTAGCTCCCAGGGTTCCCCGCCTCCTCCAACCCGAAGAACCACGAATGCCAAAACGCTGCCGAAGAGGCCACAACCGGGGATACTGGCAAGCAAGCATCACATCCATCCCCTGCTCTACCTCGGCGTGGGAATGCTGGCCATGCTGGCTCTGTGGACAGTCCTGACTATGGTGGTCAGCTGGGCACAGACGACACTGGACGATATACACTATGGGCGTCCACGCACATTCCAGATTGATGCTGTTGTCGGTCACAATGATTCAGCCAGCAATCCGAGTCATTTTATTGCTATAAACCTTAATCATCGCATTCAGATCATTGAAATGCCAGGTGGCGATAGTTCACATGCCCGCATTTATCAGGGGCCACAACTGTTTGGTCCCGGTAGCGACCTGGCACCCGTCACACTCAGCTTTGCGGACCTCAATGGTGATCACAAGCCGGATATGATCATCCACTTCCAGGGCTCGCAGATGGTGCTCATTAACGACCAGGGAGGGTTCCGTCCACCTCGCCCTGATGAGCGTCACCAGGTGGAGCAGTCGCTGCAACGGCTGGGGGGGCAATAATGCTCAAAAAGTTACCCCAGCGAACGCCGGTCTGCTGGCGCTCGCTGGGGTAACTTTTTGAGCAGGAAGAACGCTTACTTCTTCGTAGTATGCGTGTCCTTTGTCTTGCTGAACCCGGTCTGGGGAGCCTGTGTGGCCTGTGCAGCCTGAGAAAGCACAGCACCAACCGAGAAGCCGACGCGCTTGCGGGCGGGGATAGTAATCTGTTTGCCGTTGCGAATTGACTTTACCTTGCGGGCCGCCACTTCGCGCAGATTCCAGGTGCCGAAGCCCATCAAACGTACTTCATGGCCCTGTGCGATGTCTTCACGCACAATTTCGGTGAAGGCGTCGATGACCTTGCTGGTCTCCTTCAGGTTCAGTCCTGCCCTGGCTGCGACCTGGTGGATCAGTTCGTCTTTCCCGATCACAGTGCTGTTCTTTTCGGGTGAGATAGTTGTCATAGTGGTGTTTTCACTCCTTACGAATATGTTGTTGTGTGCAGAGAATGACTTTCTTGCACGCTAAGTACCGCAACGCGCCTTCTTCAGTTCGGTAGTGCCGTCCTGCTTGTGCCGACAGACCACGCTACTGGTGTTGCGCGTTGGAATGGGGCTGCCATTCACTTTTACTATACAGAGTCCCACCAAATGCTTTTCCTCCTACTCGCTAAAGCCCACGCTGCAAAGTCATCCATTCAGAGGGCATTTCAGGCGAGGGGCTCAACCATCGGACGCATCTGAATTTCGATGATGCGCGAGTGAGCAGGCTGTGTGCAGGCCAGCAGGACCGCTCCTGCAACGTCCTCGGGGTCAAGCATCCCGGACTGTGCGACGCCTTCTTCTGTCCGTCCCTTCCCCAGCGCAAATTCCGTCTTGACCCCACCAGGACAAATCACCCCGACTTTGATCCCAAACGGACGTAATTCTTTATCCAGCGCTTGCGCGAACCCCACCTGCGCAAATTTCGTGGCACAGTACACCGCTTCTCCCGCGAAGCCATAGATGCCAGCCATCGACGAGAGCATCAAGATCGTGCCTGACCCTTGCTCTATCATCAAGGGAACGGCGTGGCGGGTAAAGAGGAACGTGGAACGGACATTGGTATCCATCAGCTCGTCGTATTCTTCAGCGCTGGTCTCGATGAGTGATTTGTAGTTTCCCACTCCGGCGTTGTTCAGCAGGATATGCAATGCTCCGAAGCGCTCTTTTGCTGCCAGCATGGCACGCAGAGCCGTCTCCTCCTCACGAACGTCCCCGGCGACCGCTACGGCCTGACCACCTGCAGATTGGATCATTTCCACCAGCTCATCGAGACGGGACTTCCGACGCGCAGTCAGGACCAGGCTGGCTCCTTCACTGGCCAGCGCCAGAGCGCACGCCTTGCCTATGCCTGCACTGGCCCCCGTAATCAGACAAACGGACCCGGCTAATTTCTGACTCATAACTTGCAACTCCTCCTGTGTTCAGTTCTCAGTAGCTACTCTGCAAGGATGGACACCCCGGCCAATTCCTCCATGAACTTGATCATGATGGAGAAATCCTCGTCCATCCCTTTGGACATGGCAGCGGTATACATTTGTTGGGCAGCTGCTGTGGTCGGCATTGACACGGACAAATCATAGGCCCGGCTCAACACCAGACTAAAATCTTTGTGCATGAGCGAGAGGGCAAAGTTGATTGGATACTGCTCTCGCCGCACATTATCCAGCTTGGACTTCTGACCAGGTGTGAGAACGGCCGTCTGCCCGAGCACGTCGAGCAGCAATCCCTTCTCTAACCCCGCCTTTTCACCAAGCGCGATCGCTTCGGCCAGGGCCTGCATCCCCAGGCCCAGCAGGGTATTGACCACCAGCTTCATGGTGGTCCCCATGCCGCTTGCCCCCATAAAGAAGCTGTTTTGGCCCAGGACGTCCAATATGGGTTTGCACTGCTGATAGGTCTTGTGCTCCCCACCGACGAAGATCACCAGGCTGCCCTGTTCCACCTGTGGCACACTTCCCGAGACAGCAGCATCGATCATCGGGACACCTTTCTGCTTCGCCGCCTGATAGAGACGACGCGAGGCATCTGGAGATACTGTACTCAGATCGATGATGACTGAGTCGACATGTGTACCGGCAAGCGCACCCTCAGGACCAAACATCACGTCTTGCTGGGCCTCGTCATCCGTCACGCAGGCCATCACGGCCTGGCAGCTTGCAGCCAGGTCTTTGGGCGTCTGGGCAACCTGTGCTCCCCGTTGTCCTAGCTCCTGGGCCTTCTCCTCTGTACGATCATACACAGTCAACCGGTAACCGGCAGCGAGCAGTCTCTGCGCCATATGACTGCCCATGTGTCCCATGCCGATGAAGCCAATGCTCGGTTTGGAATGTTCATTAGTAGTCATAGCAATCCCATTCTTTCGAAGTACTTACACTTTATCTGATAATATCACGCATTAGCGAAACTGTCCCAATCTAAATCAGCTACGGTGAAATGGCAGTGTCTATAGTGGCATCCGACGCTTCTCCGAGAGCCATGCAATGACTGTCGCTGCATTCTGATCGGGAGGGAAAACTGGATAGAACACTTTGACAATCTGCCCATTGACAATGATGAGCGTCAATCGTTTGATCAATGTCATCGATGCAAACTCAAACGTCGGCAACCGTAAGGCGTGCGTGAAGGCAAGCCCGGCATCGCTCAGCAAAGCAAAGGGCAAGTGAAGCCGTTCGACGGCCTCCCGTTGATAGACCGTGTCCTGGGTGCTCAGACCAAATACCTGGGCATCCAGTTGCTGAAGCTCTTGATAGTGGTCTCGAAAAGCACATGATTGTGGTGTGCATCCTCTCGCACCCGGAATGTCATCCCATCCCTCCGGCACCTCCTGGTCAGGTCTGCCAGTGCGCGGATAGCAGTACACCACCGTTGTCCCTGGCAGTTGTGCAAGATCCACAAGAGAGCCGGCTGTTGACATAAGGGGGATTGATGGAAGTCGCAGACCAGGAAGATGATCGCAGGCTCCATCATCAACAGGAATGGGAAGATTTTTCGGCAGCTCATACAAATTATCTGATCTTGACATGGATGCTTCCTCCTCTGGACGATCTAATGAATTGGCACGTGACTGGCCGATAAATCGGCAGTGGGCGGCGATAAATCGGCCCCTACAGGCCGCCACCTAAACATAGTCCCAACCCATCCTGCGCGGCATCCCCTGCAAAGCCTGGGAAGCACGCCGAAACAGGTCAGGCCCGCTGAACCCCCGGTATTTCCCGGCAGCAGCAAGATGCGGCTCCAGTGAGAAGAAGCCATCATAGCCGTCCTCGCGCAGGCGCTGCAAGAGTTCGGGCCAGTGCGCCACACCTTCTCCGGCAATTACAATGCTGCCATCGGGGCGAGCATCTTTCACATGGATATAGCGTATCCACGGGTGTAGTGCCTGGTAGGCATCAGGATAGGGGGTTTGCCCGCACTGAATAAAGTTGGCGGGATCGAGAACGGCCCGAAAATGCGCGTCGTTGCATGCCTGCAGGAGCTCGACACAGCGATCGATGGTATCGCCGTAGATGTCTTTATCGTTCTCGTGGAGCAGTATAATGCCTGCAGCACGCGCTCTTGCCGTCATTTCACGCAGCCGCCTGATTACTTCATCTCTCCATGCAAGCGAGTTGGTAGAACTACCAGCACTCGCATCGGAGGGAGGATAGAAGGAGAAGAGGCGAATAAAGGGCGTGTGGAAGAATTGAGCTAACTCGATAGCACGCTCGAAACGCTGGATATGCTCCTCAAAGGGGCTATCTACCGGCACCTTCCCAATCGGGGAGCCGATGGCAGCGACACTAATACCATGGGCGTCCAGCGCTTTCTTGATCGTAGTTATTTGCTGATTGCTGAGGTCGAGCACATTCGTATTCCAGGCTGCCTTTCGAGCTTCCTGACGCGAAGCGTAGCCGCGACCGAGCGGCGTTGGAAGCTCGCATTTCAAGGCGCTGCGCAAATCCAGGAAGTGAATGTTTTCACTGTTGAGAACGGCAATTTGTTCATTCAGGTCAGGAGAGATTTCGTCAGCAAAGGCCGAGAGGCGAATCATGAGAGTATGACCTCCTTGTGTGTGCGGGCCGATTCATAGATGCCCAGGATGATTTCAACCGGACGGCGTGCGGCATAGCCATCCACGAGTGGGGTACCATCCTCGCGTATGGCACGGATCATGTCCGCAATTTGCAAGGCATGACTTCTGAACGAAAGAGCAGCCGGGTTCTGGGCGGCAGTACTACTCTCATTGGCTCCCTTGCTTTGCTGTGGACTGGCTCCATATGCGCCAACTTCTTCCCGATCATCGCGTGCCAGGTGGAGATAGCTCAGTTTATCATTCTCGATCACCGCTGACCCTCTATCGCCATAGATCTCGATACGGGTGGATACGCCGGGATAGGCACCCGTCGTCGCAGCAATCGTCCCAAGTGCGCCGTTGGCAAAACGCAGGACGGCGACTCCTACATCTTCCGTCTCCATGCGATGAGCCAGGGTATCTGTATAAGCGCAGAGGCTTCTGACCGGACCCATAAACCACTGCAGGAGATCAATCGAGTGGATGGACTGGTTCATCAGGACACCTCCGCCGTCAAGCTTCCAGGTGCCCCGCCACGAGCCACTGTCATAGTATCCCTGGGAACGCCACCAGGGCACAATCGCATTGCCCAGCACAAGCCGACCAAAAGCGTGCTCCTCCAACAAATCGTGTACCTGCTGACTTGCAGGATCAAAGCGATGCTGACTGATCACGGCGAGCTTCACACCTGTCTCTTGCTGCACCCGCAACATCTCGTCTATCGCTGCAAGGCTAATCTCCATCGGTTTCTCTATGATGACGTGGCAGCCTGCACGCATGACCTGGCAGCCATGTTCTCCATGCAGACCGCTGGGCGTGCAGACAATGACAACATCCAGCCGCTCGCGAGCCAGCATTTCTTGCAGATCTGTATATACGGTGATGGGTGTAGCCCTGTATTTCTCTGCCAGCTGCTGTGCCCTCTCAGGAATGATATCCGTCACAGCAACAAGTTGCGCATCAGGTAAGCTGGCGATGGCCTCTGCGTGGACCGGGCCGATCACTCCACAACCAACCATGCCAAACCGGAGTCGTTCTGTCATCGAAGATATCCCTCCTCTTTACATCAACCTGTTCGCTCGATAAAGCATCTCACCAGCATGCGGAGCGAGCAAGATACCCTCCTGTTCGCGATCTTTCCACTCCTGCGGATCAATCTCGCGATAGTCTGCATAGCCGAGGTTGACGCGCCTACAGCGTTCCTCCGGGATACCGGTCGCCAGTGTTACCTGAATACGAGGCGTTTCGATGCCAGTGGAGAGGTCGTATACACCTGCTCCCTTGACGTGCGTACTATGGGCCAGGATGGTGCCAGGAATATCTTTGAAGCGATCCCACTGTTTGACAAAATAATCCCGCACATGGTAGCCCACCTGGTCAATCAGTTTGCCATGGGTATAGGAAATCTCAGTAATGTGCGGAGCATAGATAATGACTTCGCCACCATCGGCGATGGCTGGTTCTGTTTTGTACATAGCCTTGGCTGCCGTCCACAGGTCGTCGTAGATTGTCGCTGGCATAGAGAGAACACGTTGGAAAGGGCGAGGGACCGTAATGATGTTGAGTTGTGCAGAGAGATCGGCTGCCCCGCTCCAGGCTTCAGCATGAGGGCCGATATAGAGACTATGCAGATTCTCTCCCTGAAGCACCAGCGCCAGGCAGAGCAATGGGCGTGTCACAAACTCTGCAGCCCGGTGGATGACACGCCGCACGGGTGTGTCTTTGATGCCGATAGTGTGCATACTGGTAACGAGCGCACCCAACCAGTGGGTGAAATTGATAATGTCCGGTCCTGCGATGCCAGGGAAAAGATACTTGGCCCCGCCGGAGAAGCCTGCTACCTCGTGTGGAAAGACTGGCCCGCAGATCACCAGCTGGTCGTACTCAAAGATTAAGCGATTGAGCGTGACGGGTACCTCATCAACCAGTAGACCGCCGGTCAGGCGTATTGCCTCCTGGCGCGAGATCACACCGATGGTCTGGAGCATTTTCGGCTGCGCCCAGTGGTGGTTGAATACCTGCACATTGGGATAGTGCTCTGCACGCTCATTCGCCGAGACACCTACCAGGTGGTCAATCGCTTCTTCGGACATAGGGGGATGAGTTCCCAGGGCGATTAAGTAGTCCAGTTGCCTGACGCGCCGACCCAGCTGTTCATAGAGCAGGCGGAAGAACAAGGGGATCGGAGCGGTGCGCGTCCCATCCGGGATAATGACAAGTACGCGCTTTCCGTCGAGTGGCAAGGGGTCGCAAGCCTGTGCGATGAGTTGCTGCACATCCTCGGAAGTCAATGTATCTGTCGTTGAGCCTTTACCCACGATCATGACGCTGCTCTCCTGTTTGCTAGACGCCACTGAAGGAGGAGAATCCTCCATCCACGGGAATTACCACACCAGTGACAAAGGCCGAAGCTGGACTTACCAGCCAGAGCAGCGTCCCAACCAGATCTTCCGGTGTACCTAATCGTCCCATTGGCGTATGATCGATAATTGTCTGCCCACGCGGGGTCATGGCTCCGCTCTGGGCATCGGTGAGCAAATAGCGATTTTGTTCTGTTAAAAAGAAGCCTGGGGCGATAGCGTTGACTCGAATGCGTGGACTATATTCTTGTGCCATGTACGCGGCTAACCACTGGGTGAAATTGGCGACTGCTGCCTTGGCGGCGCTATAGGCTGGGATGCGCGTGAGTGGTCGCAGGGCGCTCATCGAGGTGACGTTGACGATACAGCCCTGTCCTCGCTCTGCCATACTCCGTCCAAACACCTGGCAACTCTGGAAGGTGCCTGTAAAATTCAGGCCGAAGACACGATTCACCGCCTGCTGATCCAGGTCAAAGAAGCTATGCGTGGCTGAAGTGGTTGCCTGCGGATGGTTGCCTCCCGCGCCATTGATCAAGATATCTACAGGGCCAAAGGTGTTCGTGACCTGCTCCAATGTTCGCTCAAGAGCGGCGCGGTCGAGCACATCGCAGGCAATGCCGATGGCCTGGCCACCATCCGCACGGATTGCCTCGGCTACTCTTGCAGATGTATCGGCATTGAGGCTCACGACAGCCACCTGGACACCAGCCTGGGCCATGGCATGAGCCATCGTCTTCCCAAGCTGTCCACTGCCGCCAGTGATTACGGCTGTCAGGCCTCGTACGTTGAAAAGTGTCTGGATGTTCAGCATACTACTGACGATACTCGTTTCTAATCAACTTTGTCAACTTGATGAAGGCTCTTTTGACAGAGCTAATACACATAAAGAGGTGCAGGGAGAGAGGCTCACTCAGGCTGGTAAACGATATAGCCATCAAAGACGAAACGCCGAAAACCATGGCCTGAGAGATCGGCTTTCTGCATAGTAGCCGCGTTCTGAAAGATATCATAGTTAAATACATAAGCCGAATGAGGGTCAGCTTTCACAACGGCATAATAGTGGTAATAACGGTTATGGCTCGGTATGAGAGTACGGTCAGTAACACTACAGATGATTTTTTCCTGGCTCACAAAGACAATACGATAACACGTCCAGTAATCAGTGTAAATACGCGTAGCATCGATACGCACGAGATTGGCAATAAACTCATCTTGTTGCTGATTAGCAGCCTGAGAAGAGGGCAGGTCGCCCGCTATACTCATCGTTCCTATCAGAAACAGTATACCAATGAGCAAGAGCACCCCGCTATTGAGTATTCCCTTTCCCCGCAAACGAGTGAAACGTCGCTTCGTCGTTTCATTCACTAACGGCAACTTGACAGCCCTGGCACCGCTCCAAAGGGGCCAGATGAGTGCAGGAGTAACAATCAGCAAACCGATCAGATAGCGTGCATGACTATGTGGTAACCCTTGTGGTGCTGAACTCACTACATAGCCAGTCAACGTTATTGCTGCGCTGGCGAGTAAGCAGAGCCGGGCAAAGTGAAGTATCATCTCTTGCTTCTCCTCGGGAGACCCTCCTTTCATACGGGCGCGTAACTTCCAAAGCGCTCTGACCGCAAGAAAGACAGCTAGCGTCCAGAGGATCATATACCCCCCACTCCAACTGGTATGAAGAATTGTGCAGTGAATGCTTCGAGGACTCGCATCGATAGGATAATCTACTGCGGAAACCGGGCAGAATGGATCTCCTGTAGCGGTAGGTAGACTCATCCGTATTGTTTCTTCTAGACCTCGCACCAGTTGTGGCAGTGCGTGAGATGACTGCGCATGCGGTCCATTGAAGAGTCCCAAAAATGTGAACAGCGAACCCTGTCCAGGTGGGGCTTGCAAATTATACACAATCAGCGGAAGCACACCTGTTACAAAACCGAGTAGCAGGAACACCGGGGCCCACGATCGCCAATCACGCCAGCAACACAGCCACAGTAGCAGACCAGACATGCAGAAAAATGGTAGCACAATCATGTCCGACCAGATGCCCAGTCCCACGGCCAGTCCCCAGCCACCATAGGCAGCCAAACGTAGCCACCTCCTGCCGCAAGGTAGGTCCTGGCTAGAGGGGAGTGAAAGCCAGGAAGCCAGAAGAAACGCCAGCGCACCAAAAAGTAGCGTTTGAGTGGAACCACCCTTAGCATAAAGTTCCCATAAAAAGATGGCATTTGGTCCCAGGCCCAGCAAAACCAGCCCGAACAGGGCCAGCTTTTTTGTGTAGAGCAAGCTCGTCAGCAGATACATACTCGCCAGGAAGAGAGCATCGAGTAGAAGTATTCCGAGCCGCAATGTGAACAACGAGGCACCAAAGAGGCGAAAGAATGCCGCACCAAGATAGGCCTCTAATGTACCCATATAGCTTTGACCATAAAAAAAGATCGGATGTTCCCCGTTATAAGCAATATGGCGAGCCATTATGCCCATCGTCCCCTCATCAGCATTGGTCGTCGGCCAGCCCAAAATGGTTAATAGGACGCGCAGACCAACGGCAAACGCCATGATGAGCAGGGCAGAGAGTTCATGTTTGCCTCTGCTAAGACGTTCCAACAACTTTGATCCAGAACGGTGCTTTACCCTATGGGAAGACAAGGTAATTTTCCTCTCAAAACCTTTCTAACCTGCGCGTCAATCACCAAGATATCACAAATTTGTGATGCCAAAACCCTTGACAAACATAGCACATATATGTAAACTGCATATAGATGCTATTGACCATCATGTGGTAAACATAACGTAGCTAGATGCATATAGGTGCGATATGACAGAAGTAAACAGAGACAACGAATCACACAATGGAGTGAATCCGGCCTGGTCAAAGAACTGGCTCGTTCCGGTCCTTCTCCTGATGTTACGGGAGTGGAGCTCCTACGGCTATGAGCTGATGGAGAAGATGGCGACATTCGGATTCGCAGCGATGAACCCAGGTACCTTCTACCGGACGTTGCGGCAGATGGAGAAGGATGGAATGGTAAGTTCCAGCTGGGATACTTCAGAAGGCGGCCCGGCCCGCCGTATCTACTCGATCACGGAGGCGGGTGAAGCCTATCTGAAGTACTGGGCAGAGTCTCTGGGTCAATACCAGAAGCTGATGGATACATTCTTCCAGCTCTACACCGGTCACCCAACGCCGAGAGGCAAAAAGGACCAGCAGTAGGCGAGTCGGAGGGAGCATCTGAGTGAGTTGATATTCTGACCGCCAACGCTGCTATTCGCAGCTACGGCTATCGCCGTCAGGCGGTCAGAAAGGAGTGAGCTGCGGTCCACTTGGGGCCAGCAGGCTCGTGCAAGCGAATCAAGAAGAGAGGGTACTCCGCGGAGTGCCCGTGTAGCACCCTTATAGCAAGCGACTACGAAGAAGAAAAGGAGCAATATAATGAACAAGGATAAGGTAAATGAGGCAGCATGGAGCCTGAGCAAGTCAGTACGCGAGGTAAACCAGGCGATTGCCGATAGTGCCGTTGCGGCCCAGGAGCGGAACTTGAAGTTTCTCCAGGGTGTCTTTGAGACCGGGATCGAGGTACTCAAGACGCATGCAGAGGATACGCGTGCCCTGACGCAGGAGTTGGTGGAGCAGCCCCAGAAGCAGCAAGGGATCTTCCAGTCCGTGGCCGATAGTGCTGTTGCATCCCAGGAGCGGAATGTAAGGTACACCCAGAATGTCATTCAGGGCGGAACAGAGTTGCTCAAGAGCCATACGGAGAGCACTCGCACTCTGGTGCAGACGCTGGTGGAGCAGACACAGAAACAGCAGGAAGCTTTTCAGGTGCTCGCCCGTGAGTCGTTTGATGCCTACATCGAGTTCCTCTATGCGCCATTCTCCTATTACGAGCAGACACTGGACACGGCAGAGTCGATCGCCCGGCAGGGAGTAGAGACCGCGCAGCGGATTACTCGCCAGGGAATTGATGCAGCTCAAAAGGTCACTCGCCAGGAAAAGAGCGCCGAGGCGGTTACGAAGTAACGGAGCATTCAGCGTAGCGCGTTTTCCAGAGGGGCCGGAGCATCCTTTCAAGGATAGGTTTCCTCTGAAAATCGCATACTACTCCCGCTCCTGCACGAAATAGGCGATTTTCATTGCCTTCTCTGTCTCGTAGAGACATCGAGCTTTTTGGGAACCGGTTTCAGGGCAGGGAGGATCGTAGGGGCGGGGGAGGCGCGGATGTGGGGAGGGGGCCCTTGTGGCCGCCCGCCTCGGGGAGAGTCGAGCTCATCGCAAGCACCGCGGGCGGCCACAAGGGCCCCCTCCCAGCCCCACACCACTCCCGCCCCTACGGCAACGACCTCCCTCTATAAGTACCTACTCTTGAAAGGAGCGTAAGCCCCGGCCCTGTTCTTTATGGTATCCCTCGATGTGGAGGGTTGACATGAGTAATAATGGTTTCAGGCGGATGGAAGGAGGCGTTGATATTCAGGCCTCCAACGCCGCTCAATCGCGGCTAGCCTTCGGCTCAGGAGGCCAGAAAGGAGTGCTTGAAATGCCAGATCAGGCGAAGACCACAGGACCTGTAGATCCAACAGCGCTCTGGGAGCAGTGGTACGGCACAGCTTCCAAGATGTGGAAGACTGTGCTGGATGGGGAGAAAGAAACGTACGTTGACCCCTTCGGCCTCTACCGATCGTGGCTGAAGGGTGTAGAAGATGCCCAGGAGCAGATAAAGGCAGTCCCTCTCAACATGATGGACCCCAAAGAGCTCTGGAAGCAATGGTTTGAAGCAACGACAGACGCCTGGAGACAGGCCGCCGGGCGAGGTGCAGACCCGCTGGGGCTTACCACTCAGTGGCTGGAGATGATGGAAGAGGCCAGAGCCAGGCTGATGGCTGGAGGAAACCTCCCGGCGGATCCATTCACCTTCTTTAAGGAGTGGTATGACGCCACAAGTGAGACATGGGCGAAGGTGGTTGGGGATGTGATCGGCACCGAGCAGTTCATGAAAGCTGGCAGCCAGTTCTTAGAAACCTATACGAGCTTCTACCGAACCATGCGCCGCGCCAACGAAGAGTATTTCAGGAATCTCCAGCTCCCCACTCGCTCAGATGTTGCCAGGGTGGCAGAGCTTGTCGTTGGCCTGGAAGATAAGATTGACCAGATGGAGGATGTGTTCGAGGACTTCGAGAACCGCAACTCCAGGATAGCCACAAGTGATGCTGTAGAAGGTCTGAAAGGACGCCTGGAGCAGGTAGAGACGAAACTGGAGGCTATCCCCGTTGCTCTACAAAAGCTGGCGACCATAGAAGGTCTGGAGGCGCGCCTGGATAGGGTAGAGAGCAAACTGGATAAACTTCTGTCAGTGCTAGGGACTATCGAAGCCAGAGAGTCTGCAAATGCTGACAAGACCTCTCATCCCACTCGCAGTAAGGCACAAGAAGCCAGACGTGCATCTTCGAAAGGTCAAGGACGCCAGGAAGAGGTCGCATCGTCCTAGTGCACAATCAAGAGAGCTATTTGGGAAAGGGGGCACCCTGTCTGGGGGACAGGTAATAGGGGGCGAAGTCCCCTGCCGGGGGCTTGGGGGTGTCCCCCGAAAATCTCTCTTTATTCTACACTAGACGACGGCATGAAGATCACATGGATAATACCAAGAGGAGGACGAAATGAGCCAGAAGAGTACTACTACACTATCTGACATCGAAAGCGCTTTGAACAAGTACAGAAAGGGTATGGAGATCATCCTGGAGGGAGCGAGGGCCGAGACGGGTCAGACTCCTAAGGAGGTTATTTGGACCAAGAACAAGGCCAAACTTTACCATTACGAACCGATGGTAGAGAAGCGCTATCCTGTTCCCCTCCTGCTGGTCTACGCCCTGATCAACCGCCCCTATGTTCTGGACCTGATGCCTGGCAACAGCCTGGTGGAGTACCTGGTCGGACATGGCTTCGACGTTTACATGCTCGATTGGGGAACACCTGGCGACGAAGATCAAAATCTTTCCTTCGAGCACTACGTGTTAGACTACATTCCCCGTGCTGTGAAGAAGGTGCTCAGAACGGCGCATGCAGAGGAATTTTCCCTTTTAGGCTACTGCATGGGCGGGACGATGACTGCCATGTACGCAGCACTTTTCCCCAAACCTCTTAGAAACCTGATTCTCCTCACAGCCCCTATCGACTTCACGCCAGATGAAATGGGGCTTTTCGGAGTATGGACCAGTGAGAAGTACTTCAATCCCGACCGCGTGGTGGAGGCATTTGGAAACGTTCCCGGCGAATTCATCGACACCGGTAACCGCATGGTTAAACCTGTCACCAACTATGTCGGCTCCTATGTCACCATGTGGGACCGCATCATGCAGGACAAGTCTATGGATACCTGGCTGGCAATGAACAAGTGGGTGAATGATGGCGTACCATTTGCTGGCGAGGCATTCCGGCAGTGGATCCGGGAGTTTTACCAGCAGAACAAGCTCGTGAAGGGAGAAATCAAGCTTCGCGGGCGGCGGGTAGACCTCTCGAACATCACCTGCCCTGTCCTGAATATCGCCGGAAAAAAGGACCACATCTGCTCCTTGCCCCAGGCAGAAGCTACAATGAAGTACATCAGCAGCCCGGACAAGGAGTTCTTCGTCCTGGATGCCGGGCATGTCGGTCTGTTGACCGGTTCAGATGCCAAGAAGACTCTGTGGCCCAAACTGCTTAGCTGGCTGGAGCTACGCTCAAAGTAAAGAGTGTCCATCTCAATCGGAACCAAAAGCGGTTTGTGATCTTTTCGTGAACTCAGTGTCACTTTCCGTGACTGTTTTGTGATATGACAAGGATATCCTTGTCATGTCTGCCGTAATGCAGTGTTTCTAGTGTATGTGTACAGATTCGCAGGGGCCCGATTTATCGCACCCCCAATGGAGGGAGTTCTTTCATGGCAACGTTAGAAGGTGCAGTTGTCGTCGTCACGGGTGCAGGAAGAGGCATAGGGCGAGCGATAGCTGAAGAACTGGGGCAAGGTGGGGCAAAGGTGGTCGTGAACTACTCGAAAAGCAAGGAACCGGCTGAGGATCTGGTAGCTAAGCTTCAGCAGAACGGATCACCAGAGGCGGTCGCGATTCAAGCGGACGTGTCGGTTGCGGCGCAGGCGGCCAAACTCATCGAAGAGACCATTAATCGGTTTGGTCGAATAGATGTGCTGGTCAATAACGCTGGCATCAATATTGATCGCTCGATGAAGAATCTTACCCCGGAGGACTGGGATAAGGTCATCCAGGTTGACTTGAACAGCTACTTCTACACGGTGAAAGCAGCGCTGCCCTATTTCACGCAGCAGAAGAGCGGGAAAATCATCAACATCAGCTCCGTGATAGGTCAGATGGGAAACTTCGGCCAGGCTAATTATGCAGCCGCCAAAGCTGGCATTGTTGGCTTCACCAAAACGGCAGCCCTGGAACTGGCCCGTTCCAACGTCACGGTCAACGCTATCTGCCCCGGTTTTATAGCAACGGAGATGTTCGAGGCGATTCCAGACAAGCCGAAGGAGGCGATCCTGGCTCGGATACCTCTCGGTCGGGCCGGCACGCCTCAAGAGGTAGCCCGCGCGGTTCGCTACCTCATCGTAGATGGGGATTATATTACAGGCGAGTCTCTCAACATCAACGGTGGGATTTACTTGCAGTAATAGTCCTGAAGATGTCTTTCACAGAAAGAGAGAAAAGAACATGGCACAACCAGAAGTCGTCGTCCTGAGTGGAGTGCGTACCGCCATTGGAGACTTTGGTGGAGGCTTGAAGGACAAACCCCCAACTGAACTGGGCGCCGCTGTTATCCGCGAGGCAGTCAAGCGAGCGGGTATCAAACCAGAAGAGGTGGGGCATGTGGTCTTCGGCAATGTGATCCATACCGATGTCCATGACATGTACCTCGCTCGCGTGGCCGCCATCAACGGTGGCCTTCCCGTCGAGACACCGGCCCTCACACTCAACCGCTTATGTGGTAGCGGCCTGCAAGCGATTGTTTCGGCGGCCCAGGCCATTTATATGGGTGATACCAAAGTGGCTATAGGCGGGGGCGCGGAAGTGATGAGCCGCAGCCAGTACTGGCTGCCGAGTGCACGTTGGGGCCAACGCATGAATGATGGGAAGATCATTGACGCTATGGTCGGAGCGCTCAGTGATCCCTTTGACGATTGTCACATGGGCATCACTGCTGAGAACGTCGCCAGCAAGTGGGGCATCAGCCGCCAGGCACAGGACGAGTTGGCACTACAGAGCCACCAGCGGGCCTCGGCGGCGGTCAAGGCTGGCTACTTCAAGGAGCAAATCCTGCCGATTGAATCCAGGGTCAAGGGACAGACCGTGGTTTTTGATACCGATGAGCATGTCAAGGCGGACACGACGTTGGAGAAGCTGGCGAAATTGCGCCCGGTCTTCAAAGGCGATGGAAGTGTGACCGCAGGCAATGCCTCAGGCATCAACGATGCCGCAGCAGCAGTGGTGCTGATGGAGGCCGGTGAGGCCCAGCAGCGCGGGCTGCAACCCCTGGGTCGCCTGGTCGCCTATGCGCATGCGGGGGTCGAGCCCAAATATATGGGGATCGGACCCGTCCCGGCCGTTAGGAAGGTGCTCGAGAGGGCTAATCTGAGCATCAAGGACATCGATGTGATCGAGCTCAATGAGGCATTTGCCGCCCAGGCGCTTGCCGTAATGCGGGATTTGGACCTGCCGCTGGATCGCACAAACCCCAACGGCAGTGGCATTTCGCTTGGGCACCCCATCGGGGCGACGGGCTGCATCCTGACCGTGAAGGCTCTCTACGAACTGCGGCGTACCGGTGGCAAATATGCACTTGTCACCATGTGCATCGGTGGAGGCCAGGGCATTGCTGCGATCTTCGAAGCCATGTAAATCCTGACACCCTTCTTGCGCTAAAGAGGCCATTTCCATTGGTGGGAATGGCCTCCTACACAATCTGGAAGGTGATAGAAGCTTCCGATGCGCCATTGTAGAAGAGCGTCCACGTATAGATTCCTGTTGCTAAAACCCTGGCCCAATTATGATAATAATATGGACTGGAGCTACCCGAACTTATGTCGCCTTTACCCTTACTTCCAACTTTCCCACCTGAGAGTGTATCTGTTATCTGCGGTACAATTTGATCTGAAATATTGGCAACAAGAACTACATCATCTCCTACATGAAAAGTATCGCTTTTGCCAACTATCTCGCCAGGATGGGCAATGCCACTATAATCTACTCCTCCCTGAAAACCTGTTCCTACTGCAATATTAATAATATGATGCCCCGTCTGGATAACCTGGTAAAAAGGGGCAGCCTGCTGGACAAGCAGCGGAATAGCAACGATCCCTATAGCAACTATTACCACCACTACAACTGAAGCTACTAATAATCTGAGCCAAAGCCATCGATCTTTCTGTTTTTGCTCCTGTGTTTTTCTCGACGCGATAACTTGAGGTGGTGTAGTCGCGAGAGATGAGGGATGTGGCTTTGCCACAGGAGACTTATAGGAAATTGGGGCCGCGTTCTGCCAATCAGTTGATGGCCTGGCGACATGAAACTGTGCTCCATCAAACTCTGGATCAATATATGCGGCGGAAGGAGAGGTCTGAAGAGGAGGCATGGCTGGGGCTAAAACACCCGGTTTTTGCGTTGGGGCAGGTGCCTGACCCTGCTGGCACGCCTGCTCAAAGGCCACAGCGAAGGCTTTGATGTTGCTGAAGCGCTGGTGGGGATCTTTTTGCAGAGCGGTCAGCACCACCTGCTCTACAGCTGGCGAGAGATCGGGTCGCTTCTCGCGCAGAGAAGGTGGCGGGGTGAGAACCTGCTGAGCGGCGATCTCGGTGAAGGTACCTGTGAAGGGGCGCGTGCCGGTCAGCCATTCATAGACGACGATGCCCAGCGAATACTGATCGCTAGCTGGACGCGGCTTGCCCTGCACCTGTTCTGGTGCCATATATGAGACAGTGCCTCCCACATCTTGGGTGTTCTGGTAGCGCGAACTTTGCGCAATCGTTGCGATGCCAAAGTCAGAGAGCACCAGAGCGCTGCGTTCATCCACCAGAATATTTTCTGGCTTAAGATCGCGATGGATCACCCTCTGCTCGTGCGCGTATTGCAAGGCGTCGGCCAGTTGGCGTACATAGGAGACCACCGTTGCCAGGGAGAGCTGTGCTCCTTTGGGGTGGCGGGCGCGCAGGGAGCCGTTGGGTACATGATCCATCACCAGGAATGGTGTCGCACCATCGACGCCAAAATCAAGGACACGCACAATATGTGGGTGCTTCAAGCGTGCAACCGTGCGGGCCTCGTTCCGAAAGGCGTCCGCCTCATCGCGATCCAGACGGGTATGCAATACTTTGATCGCGGCCTGGGTACCCAGGTGCAGATGCTCACCCAGGTAGACCTCTGCGAAGCCACCCGTTCCCAATAAACGCGCCAAACGATAGTTGCCTAGTTGCTGGCCGACTCGGTCTCCCATGGTTCTGCTCCTTTAGACCCAGGCAATCGTCTCGACGGCCTGTTGCAAATCATGTGTGAGCGCTCCAGTAAGGTGAGACCCGAGGATTCACCTGCCGCTTCATACCTACCTCATAAGTGAAAAAACCTTAGCAGAAATGCGCTACGAGGGATGTTGGGAACGTTCGCAGAAATAGGCCCTATGAAAGCCTGCGTGTCTTGCGCTTGCCACTTCTGCAAAGGTATAGTAGCAGAAAGCAGTCGCCTCTGCAATAGTGGGAGCATGAATTATGCCCTTGATTTTCTCCCAACTGAACTCTGATCTATAGTGGAATCTCATACGAAGCTGATCCCAATCTCCTCAAACCTTTCAAGAGCCTGCTACCAATTGAGCGCGGATGCCACCATGCCAGAGCTTCGTGCATAGGATGGTTCATAAAGAACTGGTACATGGCGAGGCTTGCATTCGGACCGAGGGGATCAGTGTAAGAACCGGTGGGATTGCCGCCAGACCAGGCATGCCCCATACCATCAACTTTCCAATATTCTTGCAACTCGCTCCCGTTACTATCATTCCACTTGAAGATGGTATATGAATGCCCACCCGGAGGCTGTCCGATCTTGACGCTGGTGGGACGGTTAAAGTTAGCATTGTAGGTATCGCTTGATGCAAGGTAATCGGTTTGCATCCATTGCTGCACCACCTGGTCACCATTGACCGGGTTGACGACCGCATCACCGGTCCCTTGAAAAACGATGGTGGGGATGGCTCGCGCTACTGATCCCATAGCTGCATACGCGGCCTGTCCTTGCTGCACCGGGTCTGGTCCACCTTGACGCATGACCTTCAGGCCCTTCATCGCGCTGGTTGCTGCCTGGTACTCCACTCCTGAGTGCAGGCCGATTGCAGCAAAGATATCAGGGTAGGTAGCTCCGAGAATAACAGCCATGGACGCTCCCGCGGATATACCTGCAACATAGATACGGTTGGGGTCAATGGTCCACAGGGAGGTGTTCTGCTCGATGGTGCGCGCAATGCCGACAATAATCGCAGGTTCCCCACGGTCACGAACTTGATTTGAAGGAAGGAACCAGTTCCAGCACAGATTCTGGTTATAGGCGCTTGTCTGCTGAGGATACACGACAATGAAATTATACTGGTCTGCCAACTGGTTCATCTGCGTACCGGCCGCAAAGTCTACGGCCGTTTGCGTGCATCCATGCAACATCACGATCAGTGGCACTGCTGTTCCGACCCGGTAGTTTTCAGGCGTATAGACAAAATATGGACGACTGCCTGCTGGCCCGGTGTAGGTATGTTGTTGCTGCATAGGACTACTGGCGCTCGCACTGGATGGAAGCTGTGCCAGAAGACCGAATGACCAGGCAGCTATCAAACAGACTAACAGATAGGGGAACGCCATCCCAGGCACTATCAAATTTCGTTTCATGGGAACGCATTGTCCTCCACGTTTGCATGTGCTCCTCCAGTATGAGAGCTTGAGCCGCATCAGCTAGCTATTGCTCTCTTTATCTTAATAACGGATGCTAGCTTGGAAAAAGTACAAAATTGCTCTCTATTACGAATTTGGGTCAGCACATCCAGTTCACCCCGGTCAGATCTGCAACTAAGCAATATCATCGTTCGCTGACCACCATCAGCATCAAGAGTGCCGGTTCCTCCCTAAGGGGTTGCTTACTTCCCGCCAATCTCAGTCCGTATCTGCTGGTGTTCACCTCTTTGTGCCAGGAGGCGTCCCACCAACGCAAACCAGGTTGGTAGCAGTACCAGTCCAGGAAGGAGTCCAACGAAGTGCGTTGGATCAAAGGGAGCGATGAACGAGTAACCGCCGAGGACGATCGCCAGGAGCAGGCCGACAATGCGTGTTGCACCTTTGGCCTGCCAGGAAGCTAACGCGATCCAGAGGGCAGCAGACACGTGCCCTCCATAGCGCAAAGGGAGATAGATTGGCGTGGGGACGCTACCCAGTTGCATGATATCTGTTGCGATGTCGATGACGAGCCAGCCGTATCCAGCCTGCCGTGCCCATTGTGGAGCCGGGAGTGCTGCGACAACTGGGAACAGGAGCAGATGGGGCGCAATGCCCAGCAGAGCATTCAGTTCTGCCAGGAGCGGTGAACCTCCAGGGGTAGCGTCACGGATGGCGGGGATGAAAAAGGTTGCGAGGCGGATGATCCAGAGGACTGCAACTCCATAGGCCACATAGGCAACTCTTGCCTGTTGAGATCCCTTGGTTTCGTTCATAGGTATCTCCTATTGCTACTAAGCCCCTATTAGAAGATGACTATTTGATTATCCCATACTGCATCTTCAGCAGCAGGATACGCTGCACCGACTGGTTGATACGGTCAATAGTCAACTTCCCCTGGGAGATGGCCTGTTTGAGGGCAGCGATTACACCGGCTACTGTGCCTGGAGTATAGGGGCCTTCCACTATGTCGTCCCCTGCGATGATAGAAAGCACTGCTGCCTGGCTCAGTGACCATGTAGCACTGATTCCCTGCATATAGAGACCATCGGTGATCACTACTCCGTCGTAACCTAGCTGCCCACGCAAGATACCATTGATCGTTTTTGGAGAAAGCTCGGATGGGAGTTTCGGATCAATTGCAGGCATCAGCACATCGGTAGACATAATCATCGCAGGATGGTACTTTGCAATCATCAGCTTGTAGGGGGCAAGGTCGATCTTTTCTAAGTCTGCCAGGCTCCGATTGACGACAGGCAACCCTGCGTGGGGGTCAGAGGTTACCGCTCCCAGACCAGGAAAATGCTTCAGGCAGGCTGCGACGCCATTATTTTGTAGACCTTCGAGGAATGCACCTGCGTAGAGAGCTACTGTATTAGGGTCTCGACCGAACATGCGGCTCTCCAAAATCGGCGGGTCAACGCTATGCACATCCACAACAGGTGCCAGGTCAGAGTTAATCCCCAATTCCAGCATCCACTTCGCCGCCTGAGTTCCCTGGGCAAGTGCCATATGCGGATCACCGCTTGCAGTCATTTCTGCCGCAGAAGGCAGGTAGCCATGGAATTTGTACAGGCGATTCACCAACCCACCTTCCTGGTCGGTGGCAATCAGCAGGGGAATGGCCGCATCTCTCATGGCCTGGACTGAAAGGGCATCAACACTACTGGCTACATCATATGGCGCATCAAAATTATGGTTACTCTCCTGGTACATGAAGCCACCCACAAATTGCTGCGTGATCATGTATTGTAGCCCGCTTCCCTGGTAACTGTTGCCCAGGTACTCCACTACGATGAGTTGCCCAAGTTTCTGGTCGAGGGACATACCCGCCATTATCTTCTGGACTTTTGCCAGCTGAGCTCGCAGTATGCTCTCACTCGGGACTCCGCTGGCATCGCGCTTTGGCGCTCCCGGTATTGATTGGTCAGGATGAGTAGGGGTCGGCGTAAGACCATCAGAAGGAACAGAGCCAGCCAGCAAATCTGCGCAGCTTGAGAGCAGCAACACCATACAGCACATCATCACAATGAATGCTGTGTAGATGGCAGTCGAACATCGCCGGGTCGCATACTTTGTCTGCATAGTAAGGCTCCAATGAGACAGTGCAGCATTGAAAAAGGATGAGCACTCCATAAAATGAACGCGGCAATATTATGATTAGTAACGTTGCTCCCCCTACTAGCATCTCGCTTGTGCTTCTTTCATGTGGGTCCCCCTGGTACTTAAGGGTTTCCTGAAGGTTGCCAATGGCGGAGTTTCAGGAACACTAAAAGATATTCTCGACGGTATGGTATATTAAAGAGATAAATTCAACATTGTTGATGTTATTTATATAGGGACGGGGAAAATTAAGATGAACGGTATTGATTGATCAAAAAAGGTACAAAACTTATGGACGTTCAAGAACTGAATAACCGCATCGGATATTCTCTATCTCAAAGGATGAGAGTTACCCGCCTGACCCTCGCAATAACTTTAGGTCTCATCCTCGCGCTGCTTGGCGTGCTTACCCTGGCCTTCTCTAATCAGCCTGGCACTAAGCTTCACGAGCGCTCCGTTACCTATATTCCCGCCCTTCCACCGACATCCCCTCCTGTCCCAACACCAACCACCCAGCGTGCCCCTGTTGCCAGCCCATCACCAACAGCCCCTTTGCCTGCTTCCCTGCAGCAGGATATTGCCTTCCTCCAGGCCCAAAACCTCTTTTTCTATCACGGGAATACTTCCCTCCCGGAAGTTGCACTGACCTTTGACGATGGCCCAACTCCCTACTACACACCACAAGTGCTCAACATCCTCCAGGAATATGGAGTGAAGGCCACCTTTTTCTGCATTGGGCGTCAGGTAGCAAACTACCCTGATCTTGTCAGGCAAGAGTATGCGGCGGGACATATCGTTGGCAACCATAGCTGGTCTCATCCGAACTTGACGTTTTTCTCCCCTGCAGTTATTCTGTCACAACTCACCCTCACCTCCGATGCTATTCAAAGGGCCACCGGAGTACGGCCTACCTTTTTCCGTCCTCCCTATGGAGCCTTGAATAGACAGGTATTAACAGAAGTTTATCACCTTGGACTTACCACAGTGGTCTGGAACGCAGACCCACGGGATTGGTCGAGGCCAGGGACTGACGTCATCATTGCTCGTGTCCTCGGACAAACAGGTTATGGCACCATTATCGTAATGCACGATGGGGGCGGAAATCGCTTGCAGACGATAGCGGCACTGCCTACGATTATCACAGTGTTACGAGACCATGGCATCCGCTTTGTTACTCTTCAACAGCTGGTAGATGATATACACACGAAAGCTGCTTCCTCCACACCCTCGCCAAACTCAGTTGTCATGAAATCACCTCTCCTATTGAAGGATTGGAGGCGCAAAAAGCTTATGTGGTATACTGCTTCCAATTAACACCGGACGAACCAGGGGAAGAGATTTATTGTGGCCCGACTGGAAGATATTGCTCTCGCTGAACGCCTGCTTCTGAAGGGATATCCCTTTAGCAGGTATGGTCCTCGCCCTGATGACCCCGTAACCATGGCGATGACCCCCCTGCGCAAACCACTGTCTACCTGTACAGTTGCATTGGTAACAACAGCCGGGCTTAGCCTGCCAGATCAGCCTCCATTCGATGTCACTATAAAAATGGGAGATAGCTCGTTCCGTGAACTGCCTGCCGATATCTCACCACAGTTACTTGAAATGCACCAGCGCAGCTGGTCGTTCGATCAGACGGGCGTTTTGCGTGATCGAAACCTGGTATTTCCGCTGGATCGCTTGCGAGAGATGCTCAAACGTGGCGAAATTGGGGCAATCGCGCCTCATCATTATAGCTTCATGGGTTCGATTGTCGGGCCCTCAAAGCTCATCAAACAGTCGGCTCCGGAGGTCGCCCGTCGGCTTGCTGCCGATGGTGTCGATGTGGTGCTCTTGACGCCTGTCTGACCACTGTGCAATCAGTCCGTGGGGCTGATCCAGCGTGCCATTGAATATGCGGGCGTGACAACCGTTTCTATTTCGCTGCTCAAAGAAATCACGGAGAAGATACGGCCTCCTCGTGCCCTGTTCGTGCCTTTTCCGCTTGGTCATCCCCTCGGTGAGCCAAATGATCCTGAGCTGCAAACGCGGATTATGCGTGCAGCTTTTGCACTTCTGCCCCGCACTGATACTCCTGTTCTGGAATCATTTACGCCCTGAGACTTTTCCTTTGTGTGGAGGAAAAGTTCTTATCCGCACTTTTAACTGTATCTCCCGGCTGTATCTGCATGCAGATACAGCTCTTATCTGAGATGGGAAGGAAGAAACCGACGTAGTTTCAGTATAACATGTTGCTGAGCCACCTTACCAATAGCGAAGCATCTGTCTGCCCATCGAGACAGACCCGAAGCTCACGCTCAGCATGACAATCGAGGGGAGCGGATAGACCCTTCGCTTCGCTCGGGGTGACAAACGAAACAATCGAAATACGGTAGGGCCCTATTATGCAGATGAACAAATTCATCCAGCCATGATACGCAGATTGGTGTCCGCATTAAAAAGTTCATCTGCAGTATCGCGACCCTGGGTGGGGTGATGGGGCAACAAGAGCCACAAGAAAACCCCTTGTCAGGTTGTCCACTGGTATACCGTTGCTTTGCCTTGCTCGAGGAGAGCTTGCTCTTGTTCTGTTGGTAGGTTTGTCGGGAACTATTGCGTGGCATACAGCGTCATTAGCATTGAAAGCTCTAGAACGGACTGTGCTTACTTTGCGAAGCTGTCTGTGTGTATGGACTTTATGCACCGTTATCCCATTCGGGGCTGGTATGCAATCATTATATAGGAGGAAACATTATGCCACGCACAATAAAGAAATCCAGGTGGTCGGCTATCGTGCTGGGAAGCCTGCTGCTTCTGGCAATACTTATCGCTGCCTGCGGTGGAGCAACTACAGGAGGCGGAGGAGGAGGAAGTGTCCCGCAAAGGGCACCCGCTCGTAGCGCGCAGGGGGGTGCTGCAGGGGCAGGGGGGCAGAGTTCTGGTAGTCAAAATAAGCAATCGTATTCAGTGCCGCAGGCACCGACGGGGCCGCAATACCTGATCAAAGCCCTTAGAGTGGATATGCAGGTGAAGGATACCATGCAGGTAGCAACTGACCTCCAATCGTGGGTCAGCACGACCGATCCACGCTCTTCGACAGGGGGTATTGATTACCAGCAGGTTGGCGATAATCTCTACAATGTCTCGATCACGTTCACTGTGCAGGCGACTCTGTACCCGCAGGTTGAGCACTACTTTGCCAGTTACGCTCCCCTGCATAAGGGGAAGCTGCTCGATCTGCATGAGACGGTCCAGGATGTCACAAATGACTATGTGGACACGCAATCCCGCCTCAAAAATCTCCGTGGCGAGCAGGAACGCTTGTTGACCTTGCTCAAGAACGCCCAGGCACTGGGGGATATTCTCTCTATTGAGCAGAGGCTGACAGATGTGGAGGGCCAGATCGAGGAGATTGAAGCGCATCTCAATGCGTTAAATGGTCAGGTGACCTTCTATAATGTCGTCGTGAATTTGCAACCGATTGATATCCCTGCCTCTCCACCCCCACAAAATACTCCCTGGAATCCCGGCGGGGTACTGCATGATGCCTTGTCAGCTGCATTGGGCTTTGGTCAGGGTCTGGCTACACTGTTCATCTGGCTGGCCGTCTTCAGTGTTTACCTCATCCCTGCCGTACTGATTTTCCTGGTTGTGCGGCGACTGCGAATACACGGGAGGCCGATCCTGCGAGCTCCGGTGGCCCCTGTAGCACCCGTAGCATCTGCCACATCTGTGTCATCGGCATCTTCTTCACAAACTGATTCGTAATCTTTCCGTCTGTAGAGGCCCGATTTATCGCGCCCTGGGGGGCTTCGCTCTATCCGTCGTGAAGCCCCTTCACCAGAATTACAATCTGCTCTCGTCGGAACAATTTAGGGTTCTCCGGGTCATTATTCTCCACTATCACATCTGCTAATTCCCGTGGTCGCACCGTTTGCAGATAAATACGTTGGCCTGGTAGGTATCGCTTCCAATAGCGCTCTCGGATCGCGTGTGGTGAGCCAAAGAGCTCCTGGTCGCGAAGGGATGCGCGCTCCACAGCCACTTGAAAATCGACCTCCACGAATATCCGGTAATCCCACTGATCATTCAACTCCGGGCCGAGAAGGAACACCCCATCGAAAAGAAGCACCGCGTCAGGGTGAGCGTCATGGAGTGAGTCGAATGCAGGGGAGTCTGAGCGGAAGTCGAACGCGAATCGCCGGTATTGCCGGTTCCCATGTGGCCCCAGAGGGAGCAGGAGCGATGTTCGGAGAGCTTCATAATCAAAAGAGTCGTAATAGTAGCCTTCAGCTGAGTCTACACCACGTCTGTAACGTTCGGCACGGGGACGATGAAACCCATCGATTGAGGCCCGGATGACAGGTCTCCCCAGATGCTCGATCGGGCGGACAAGTTCATCTGCGAGTGTCGTTTTTCCGGCAGCATCTATTCCGTCAATGGCAACTCGGGTCGGGTGAGGACGATTAACTGAAACTATGAGGCCTGCAAGCTGCTGAAGGATTTGCGGACGGGACACAGGCAGGGCTCTTCTTGTGTTATAATATCCTCATACGCAGATCCATATCATACCACCACTGAGGGAGCCATCCACTATGCCAAATTCCACCGAGCAAATCGACGCCATCATTATTGGTGCTGGACACAATGGCCTTGTTGCAGCAGGTTACCTTGCGCGGGCCGGGAAAAAAGTTGTAGTCCTGGAGCAGCGAGACCGTGTAGGTGGTGCATGCACCCTCGAGGAGCCATTTCCAGGGTTCATCATGTCACCCTGTGCCTACGTCGTGAGTCTGCTGCGGCCTGAGATCATCCGTGACCTGGAACTGCATCGGTATGGCTTTGATGCCTACGTTAAAGACCCACAGATGTTTGTGCCTTTCCCGGACGGAAACTATCTCGCGTTCCGACCCGACATTGAGAAGACCGTTGAGGGCATCCGCCGCCTCTCTCCACACGATGCTGAAGCCTATCCTAAATTCCTGCGGTTTTTTGACCGCGCCTCAGAGATACTTACCCCTATTTTGATGCAAGAACCACCTTCGGTAGCCGACCTCGCAGCCCGTTTCCGTGGCGAGGACGAAGAGATTTACCGCTACCTGATGTTTGGTAATTTGTATGACATGGCCGCAGATTATTTTGAGTCTGATTATCTGCGTGCAGCCATTGCAGGCCAGGGGGTGATTGGTTCCTTTATTGGTCCCAAAACGCCCGGCTCTGTGTACGTCGCTTGGCACCACATGTTTGGTGAAGTTGAGGGTCACAAGGGATCATGGGGCTATGTACGTGGGGGTATGGGGCGCATCAGCTTTGCCATGGCAGCTTCTGCTGAGGCTCACGGGGCTGTAATCCGCACAAATGCACCTGTCGCGAAAATCCTGGTGCACAACGGGCGAGCAGAAGGTGTATGCCTGGAGAGTGGTGAAGAGCTGCGTGCTGCTGCTATTCTCTCCAATGCTGATCCCAAACGCACGTTCCTACAATTCTGTGCCGATGCCGGGCTTGATAGGGGCTTCCTCAAACGTATCTCGCAGTTCAAGACAGAGAGTGGCGTGATCAAGATCAATATCGCACTCAAGGAGCTTCCCAGTTTCACCTGTCTGCCGGGGACAGCACCAGCTCTGCAGCACCGTGGCTCAATAGATATCAGCCCAACTCCGGACTATGTGCAGGAGGCATACGAGGATGCCCTACGAGGGGAACTTTCGAAAAAGCCCTATGTCGAGGCTTACATCCAGTCGGCCACCGACCCATCAGTGGCCCCTCCCGGCTACCATACGATCTCTATGTTCTGTCAATACGCACCCTATCATCTGAAAGGTCGTGAGTGGTCAGAGGAAGTGAAAAACGAGATGGCAGATCGTTGTATCGCTGCCGTGACCGAGTTTGCACCCAACTTTGCCGATGCTGTGATCGACCGGCTGGTGCTCAGTCCGGTGGATATCGAGCAGCGTTACGGGTTGCCGAATGGAAATATCTTCCAGGGTGAAATCACCCCGGACCAAATCTTCTCCTTCCGACCTACGCCGGAGTGCGCTCGCTATCGTACTCCCGTTGAAGGGTTGTACCTGTGCGGCTCAGGTGTGCATCCCGGCGGTGGAGTGATGGGTGCACCGGGTCATAATGCAGCGATGGCCTTGTTGAGTGATTGGGCGAAGAATAGCTGAGGAGTGAGCTTCTTTTGACATGGCTTCCTCCTTTGTTTGCATATCTTTCATGCACGTTACAATGAATCGAGCATAGCTCGTATAAACCCTACCGCAACCGAGAGCCAATCAAACGAATTGGTCCATGCCACCCACTCCTGCTGTGTAGGCCATCCCGGTCTATAACGCGGGATCAGCTCTTTGGGCATGATTACTGCCCACTTTGTTCCCTCGCCAAGTCCACCTGGAGTGATGCGCACGGAGATATTGAAAACGTTCTCGTTGGGAAGATGTATTTTCCAGTCTGGCATCGTCTTCAACAGAGGATCTCGTCGCCAGGCGGTGAACAAGGCGGGGTCTTCAGGTGCTCCACTCTGCGAACGACGTAGTGTGATAACCTGGCCTACCACAGCAGAACGTTTCCACTCCGGGAAGCGCAACCAGGTGGAATAGCGATATTCATCCAGGCCCATTGCAGTGATGAATGCGCGGTAGCCCTCACGCTCAAGGCGGCGCTCGGTATCGCCCTGCCAGATTCTCACCATGGCATCGAGCCGCTTCTTTTTCTCTTCCTCACTCAGGTCGGCGAGAGGGCCAGTATCAGGGGGATAGTTTGTTGGTTGCATCGATTACCTCTAGACCCAGGGGTAAGTAGCGTTCCATCCACATCAGCAGATCGTCCGCCAAAGGAGCAACGAATGTACACAAAGCATTATCGGGATAGCGCCGCAGTTCCAGGCTGTGTGCATGCAGAAACTGCCGTTTCAAGGCAGCTTGTGGTGTGCCTTCTTCAGCAGGCAATGCGTAGGTCTGATCTCCTGTAATAGCATATCCCAACGCTGCAAGATGAGCGCGGATCTGGTGCGTTCGCCCTGTCACCGGACGAACTTCCAGGAGAAGAAATTCTCCTTCGGCTGCCAGCACTCTCACTAACGTTCTAGCCGCTTGTCCATCAGGCCCAACGACACAGCGTCGGCGTTCATCTGGGTCACGCTGTAACGGACCATCAAGAAGCAGTTTATCGTTGCCAGGCGATGCAAGATCGAATGGGAGGTTGACAGGAGTTTCATACCCCTCACCTGTCTGTCTTTTCACAGTGAAGGTTGTTCGTGGTTGTGTCCAGGCAGGTGCTCCCTTTTGCACTACAGCAAGGTAGCGCTTGATGATGGTATGCTCATGAAACTGACGGATAAGGTGGCGACGTGAGCGCTCGGTTCGCGCCAGTGCCACGATCCCAGAGGTGTCTTTATCTAGACGATGCAGCAGACAGGGGCGAGGCAGCAGGCCATCTTCTTTCACCAGGCGCTCCCTCCGCTTTTCTCGCAACATCACCTGTATATGTTCAGGTGCCTCCACCCACGCCGGATCATCAGGGAGATCAGGTGGTTGCCAGTCATCACTGCCCTGCAGTGCCAATTGAAGTAGAAGGGCATCCCACATTGTACCGTCGGCATGCTTGTACGTAGGGTGAGTGACGACACCTGCTGGTTTGTTCACAATAAGCAGGTGGTGGTCCTGGTAAATAATTGGGAGATCAGCGGTTTGCATACTCAGAGTATAGAGTTGGTGGGGGTTGAAGTCAATAGGCTATGGCTATAGGAAATGTAGAAAGCGCACCAGTAAAGCGACCGCAAGGGTCGCTCTGCTGGAGTGCTTTCGGCGCAAGACTCTTTTGGAATCCCCTTGTGAGGCCACCCTACCGTTGCTAAAAGCTGAACCTTTCATAGACATGACAAAAAACCATGCCTATGCAGATCACCTTCTCTCATCTCGCGGATGAGTGGGCCTGGTTAGCCCATCGGCGGCAACAGCAGCGCCGAACCTCTGGCGGTATACGGCAGAGGTTTACACCCCCAAACATGAGGGTGTAGGATGCGCATTTCACGCATCAAGAGTTGCTCACAGTATACGTTTGCTTACGCATTTTGTCAACTGTTAGCTACCCTACGAGCTCGCGGCTTCTCCCAACCTAGACTTTGATTGCAGCCAACAACTCGGCGCAGGTGAGAGCGCCTTCCCCAATTTGATCGGTATCCTCGACGCTCCACCAGGCAGAAAGCACTGCCTGGGCCAGTCCCCAACCGCGCACTCGTTCACGATCCAAGCCAAGCTCCTCGGATAACTGGTCCACGCGACGTGCCAGAATGCGACCTGGCTGTGGAGCCTTGAGAAGCTCTGGCAGAGGATTGCGTAACAGCGCCCCCGTCTCGTAGGCTGGTTCGCCGACCAGCCCCTTGGGATCGATTGCTAGCCACGGCTGTCTCTGGGCAGCCAGGATGTTGTCGTGGTGGAGATCGCCATGCAGAAGAACGGATTCGGCCATAGAGGCGCTGAGTTCGGCAAACAGGGCTTCCGCCTCCTCGAGCAGGCTAGTGGGGAATGGACCGCTGCCACCTTCGTAGTGCTGCCGCAACCTGGCGAAACCCCGCCCCCAGTCGTTGACCGTGGGGAACGGATGGTTTGGCGGGACAGGCCGCCATAGCTGTCGCATGACAGTGGCCGCGTGAGAAGTGGCCTCTTCGTCATCCTCCAGAGTTCTCAGCAGCGTACCAGGCTTCAGATGCTCTAGCAGCAGCACTTCGTCGCTCTCGTCACAGTCCAGCAACTGCGCCATGCCATGACCATCGAAGAGCCGGAGCGCCTCTGCTTCCCGAGCGAACTCGTTGGTCGGCGAACATGCCTTCACAACCACAGTTGTGCTATCGCTGCGCATTGCGGGGGCAGCATAATGGTATGACAGGTGGGCGAATGGGGCACCAATTTTGAGTCCCCATCGTTGCTCGCAGGCAGCCAGGATGGTGGGCAACCGTTGAAGCCAGGCATGACCATTTGCACCGTGCAGCGCGATCATTTTACCTACAAAATCATCGGGAATGACAAACATGCTAAACCTCCTCCGTGAGTGTGATTTATCGGCATTGAATTGCCCCGGTGTTCTTTACCAGAGACAATGATGGCATCTTGCAGCAGGAAAACCTGCACAAAAAGAGAAGGTGGCGCACGAATAGAGAGAGGAACACAACAACATCCGCAGAAAACTCGTATACAACTGTGGGACGTGAAGCAACTGGAAAGGAACTCATCTGCGAGAACGCGAATGAGGCGAAGTCTGAGGAATGTACGATAGGAAGTAGTTCAACGTCAATACTTGGTATACACAGGAGTTCTCCATGAGTAATGTGAAATGGCTCAGCACACTGCGCTTTAATGCGTCATGTACAAAGGAACAAACAGACAGTGTACATGATATCTTCAAGTCAGATACCGTTGCAAAAACACGAGACTATGCGAACATTATGCACTTTTGAGCAGACGCTTTCTCAGTTGAGAGGTAGAAAGCACAGCAAGTAGACGCTTTGGCTGAGAAGTGCGTAACGAGGTTGAATAGGACCAACCGGCAT
>WNGG01001691.1_pt1 | contig 34832 bp, 33 predicted proteins | sample 5400661 | NCBI WGS metagenome assembly WNGG01 (sample SAMN13153372, study PRJNA577476) | soil metagenome | isolation source: 100 cm soil or saprolite under Garry oak tree replicate 1 | place: USA:California | collected 2016-06-15
CCCCCCACATCGACGAGGAGGACTCCTGGTCGCACCCCTCGGTACTGCCACCGCGCCCGGCCCGGCGCAAGCCGCGCAACCGGGCGGCCACCTGGCGCTGGCTGCGCCCCGGGGCGCTGCTCGCGCTCGTCGCCGCGGCCTGCCTCGCGGTCGGCATCCCCGCGCTCGCGCCCTGGCACCTGCTGGACGGCAACCGGCCGCACCACCCGTCGGCCCCGCCATCGGCGGGCGCACGGCCGGCCGCCAGCGCTCCGGCGGCCGCGGCGGCACCCACGCAAGGGGCGAGCGCCTACGCGGGGGTCGATGCCGGGGCGGCGGTCGGGGTCGGCGGCTCCGCGGGCGCGGTACGGGTGCAGGCCGGCGTCCGGCTGTTCGGGCCGTACCAGTGCACCAACGACTACCAGAGCGACCCGGGCCACCCGGTGCTGACCAAGCCGTGCTACGCCGTCGGGCCGGGCGTGCGGCTGATCGGTCACATGGAGGCGCTGCCCGGCGTGCAGGCGGACGTGTCGCTGAGCCTGCAGGACGTGACGACCGGCGAAACAGCGGCCGGCCCGTACACCTGCCCGGGGTTGATGTTCACCGACTTCGCCCCGAACCAGGACTGCGGGCCGTTCGACTTCGACGTGCCGCACGGGCACCGGTACGTGGTGGTGCAGAGCTGGCAGTACACCGGCCGGGCGCTGCTGCCGGGCGGTACCACGAAGGGACCCGAGTTCGACTGGTGAGCTGAGTCAGGACGGCCGCTCGAACCCGGCCCACGGGTCGAAGTCGACCTCCAGCGGCTCCTGCGGTGGGCGCTGCTCCTCGGGTACGTGGCGCAGGTTCAGCCGGATCCGGGTCCACGTGCTGCTGCGCCCGCGCATCGAGTCGACCAGCACGTCGGCGGGTTGCAGGAAGGGCCAGACGCCGGGGTGGCGCTGCTTCCAGTGCTCCAGCGCGGTACGGGCCTCGACCTCGGAGGCGGCCCGCGCGATGATGATCAGCGGCATGCTGGACTGGCGGCGCCCGGTCGGGCTCAACGGGTCAGCCGGACGGCCGGCGGCGGCCGAGCGGGGCGGGTCGACCAGTCCCTCCTTCCTGTCCCGCTTGGCCATCTCCAGCAGCGGCTCGATCGACCCGACGGCATCGTCGATCCCGGCCTCGGGGTTGCCGATCTCGGCGAACCGGACCGGTACCGTCTCGATCGTGTACGCCTCCGGCACGCAGTCCGGTACCTCGTCCCAGTGCAACGGCGTGGATACCTTGGCGGTCGGGGTGGGCCGTACCGAGTACGCCGACGCCGTGGTGTGGTCCTTCGCGTTCTGGTTGTAGTCCACGAAGACGCCCTGCCGCTCCTCCTTCCACCACCGGCTGGTGGCCAGGTCGGGCGCCCGCCGCTCCACCTCCCGGGCCAGGGCAAGCGCGGCGGTGCGGACCTGCGTGAACGTCCAGCACCGCTCGATCCGGCAGAAGACGTGGAAGCCGCGCGAACCGGACGTTTTCGGCCAGCCGGTCAGCCCGACCTCGTCGAGGACCTCCCGGACCACCATCGCCACCTGCCGGACCTGCGACCACGGCACGCCCGGGATCGGGTCGAGGTCGACCCGCAGCTCGTCGGGGTGCGCGAGGTCGTCCGCGCGTACCGGGTGCGGATGCAGGTCGATGCAGCCGAGGTTCACCACCCAGGCCAGGGCTGCGGCGTCGGGCAGCACGATCTCGTGCGCGACCCCGCCGGACCGGTACCGGAACTCGACCGTCTCGATCCACTCGGGCCGGTTCTGCGGCGCCCGCTTCTGGTAGAAGGCCTCGCCCTCGACGCCGTTGACGTAGCGCTTGAGCGCCATCGGCCGGCCGCGTACCCCGAGCAGCGCTCCTTCGGCCACCGCCAGGTAGTACCTGACGAGGTCCAGCTTCGTGTGTCCGGTCTTCGGGAAGTACACCTTGTCCGGGTTGGTGATTGTCACCTCCCGGCCGGCGATCTCGAGGATCTCCTTGCGGGCCGCCATGGGCGCACGATACGTCACGCCGGCCGGCGGCGCGCCCGGTCCGTCAGTCCCGGCCGCGCAGCAGGGACACCCGGAACGGCCGCAGTTCGCCCCGCGCGTACCCGCCCGCGATGACCGGGTCCTCGTCCATGAGCTTGCGGGCCGCTGCCTCGTCGGGAGCCTCGATGATCGCGATTCCGGTGTTGACCGTACCGAGGGTCGGCCCGACGAGGATCACCACGCCCTGGGCGAGCAGCCGCCGGAACCGCTCGAAGTGCACGGACCATACCGCCCGCTCCTCGTCGGTCATGGTCTGCGCGAAGTTGTCCCGGGGCGGATGGATGAAGTAGATCCACTCGGCCACGGGCTCAGCCTACCGAGGCCGCAACGGAATCCACGCCCGCATCCGCGCGCAACCGGCTGCAACATCGTTGACGGGTCAGAACGCGCGACAAGAAGATGGTCCGCGCAACGCCTCGCAACCAGCACCCAGGAGGCTGCCAAGGCGGGCGTCGTGCAGACCAGGGATCTTGGTATTCACCTCGCGCGCAGCGGAGTGCGGGCCAACGCGGTGCTCTTCGGCCCGATCGACACGCCGAGCCAGCGCGGCGCCTTCGATCGCAACCCTGGAGCGCTGGACAAGCGACTGGTACTGGCCAATGGGACGCTTGGGCACGCTGGAGGAGGCGGCCGCCACCATAGCCTTTCTCGCGAGCGAGGAGGCCGGATTCATCACTGCCGCCGCGCTGCCGCTCGATGGCGGCATCACCGAAGCCTTCACCGTCCCGGAGTGACGCCATCCTTGAACTCCCCAGCACACTGCCGGCCGGGCGGTCAGGTCACCGGGAAGGGCGGCTGCCACCACGGCGGTACCGGTTGCAGCTCGATCCGGTCCACCCACTTGACCCACCAGAAGCCGCGCCGGTCCGGGGCTACGAGCCGCAGCGGGTACCCGTGGCCGGCCGACAGCGGCGCGCCACCCGCCCCGGTCGCGAGGAACAGCCCGCCGACCTCCTCGACCGGAAACCGGATGCCGTACCCGGTTACCGAGTGCACGAACAGGCTCCGCGCGCCGCCCAGGTCGCGCAGCAGTGTGGCGACGGGTACCCCGGTCCAGTCCTGGTGCGCGTACCAGCCCGAGGTGCAGTCGAGGGTGGCCGGTAGCGTGGCGCCGGACGTCGACAGCTGCGCCAGGGTCAGCTCGTACCGGCCGGCACCGTCCACGATGGACAGTCGCCAGCGGTCCGGGTCCACCGCGGGTACCGGATCGTCGAGCCAGATCGTCGTCGGCATCGCGTCCGGCTGGAACGAGCCGGCCTCGTACGAGCCGGTGAAGCGCCGCCGCGCGCCGGGCAGGCCGGCGAGCCGGACGGTACCGTCGGCGGCCGCGTAGAGCGCCCCGGCAGCCGCCGCCAGGCCGCCGAGCCGCAGCACGGTCCGGCGGGACAGGTCACCGCGCCGCGGGCGGGCCCGCCGGGCGACCACGTGCCACACCAGCAGCGGTACCAGCGCCAGCGCGGCCGCGACGTGCAGCCACATGCCGGGCAGCCCGCCGACCGAACGCACCAGACCGGTGGCGTAGCCGAACCCGAACAGCAACGCGGTCACCGCGAGCGCGGCGAGCAGCAGCGACAGCCAGCGGGTGGGCCGGACGCGGCGCAGCCCGTACCGGATGATCCGGGTCTTCCACGGGATCAGCAGCACCACGGCGACCGCGGCGACCCCGTGGGCGACGACGATCCAGCGACCGCGGGCCGTGCCGGTCGCGACCGCGCCGGCGCCGGTGGCGAAGGCCAGCGCCAGCGCCGCGAACAGCGCCACGTTGGTGCGCCGCCAGCTCATGAATCCACCATCCGGTACGGCGGCCGCCCGGCCAAGAGCCGATAAGCACTCTGTAACCGGTACCGTAGGGCGGTGCGACCCCGCATGCGAGTGGCGTCGGCGGTGCTCGGCTCCGGCGATCCCCGGGCGCTGGCGGCGGCGCGGTCGCCGGGCGGGTGGACCGGGTGCCGCCGCCCGGATCAAACCGCTTCGATCCGGGCGGAATTTGTGGGTTAGTTTTCCGGGTTCGGCTTGCCGACGCCGGCGGTACCGGACACCGCCACGATCACGGTCGCCCCGTTGCCCTCGTCCAGGATCCGGTCCAGCTCCGCCAGCTCACCGGCCCGGCCGGCGAAGGCGTAGACGTCGGGCGGCAGCTCCCGGGGCAGAGCTCGGATGCTCTGTGTAACCCAGGCACCGGTCGCCGGTCAACCAAGGGTGGGGAATACCGGAAGACGATCAGAGGCCGACCACCCACGGGGGAAGGCGGCCGGCCTCTTGCCCCCAACGCTACTTGAGGACACAACAACTCGCCACCCCGCGCTCGGCCGACCTGTGGTCAGACGACCGTGCGGCTGCGCCGCTCCAGTAGCACCACGTCGCGCCACCGGCCGTGGTGCCGGCCGAGCCGTTCGCGGACCCCGACCACCCGGAAGCCGGCCCGCTCGTGCAGCCGGATGCTGAGCCGGTTCTCCGGGAAGATCCCGGACTGGATGGTCCAGATGCCGGCTGCCTCGGTGGACGCGATCAGCGCGCTGAGCAGCGCGTTGCCGATCCCGCGCCGGTGCGCCGCCGGGTCGACGTAGACGCTGTGCTCGACGACGCCGGCGTACACCGGCCGGGTGGAGACCGGCGTGACGGCCACCCAGCCCAGTACCGTGCCGGCGTCGACCGCGACGAACCGGTGGTGGGGCAGCCGCCCGGCGTCGAACGCCGGCCAGTCCGGCGCCACGGTCTCGAAGCTGGCCTGCCCGCCGTCCAGCCCGGTCTGGTAGATCGCGAGCACCGCCGCGGCGTCCGCGGCCCGCATCGCCCGGATCATTGGAAATCCTTGCGATGGTCGGCCGCCCATTCCGCGTAGGTGCGGGCCGGCCGGCCGGTGACCTCCTCGACCGTGGGCAGGACCTCGGCCGGCCGGGTGGTCGCGGCGGCGAAGATATCCAGCAGCCCGTCCACGATCGGGGCCGGCAGCCGGCGCAGCATCCGCTCCCGGGCCAGCTCCGGCGGTACCTCGACGAACCGCAACCGCCGGCCGAGCGCCGCGCCGATCACGGCGACCTGCTCGGCCTGGGTCAGCGCCGCCGGCCCGGTCACCCGGTACCGGGCGCCGGCGTGCCCGTCCGCGGTCAGCACCCGTGCCACCACCGCCGCGACATCGGCCTCGTGCACCGGCGCGAACGAGGCCTGCGGGTACGGCGCCGAGACCGTGTCACCGGCCCGGATCATCCCCGCCCACTGCAGCGTGTTGGTGGCGAAGGCAGCGCAGCGCAGGAACGTCCACGGGACACCCGAGCCCTCGACCGCCCGCTCGATCTCGGCGTGGAACTCGGCGACCCGGTTCGCCTGGTGCGCCGCGCCGTCGACGATCTCGGCCGACGACAGGACCGCGATCCGCGCCACCCCGGCCGCGCGCGCCGCCGCGGCGAAGGCCGGACCGCTGCCGGGTACGGGGAACAGGAACGCCGCCTTGACCCCCGACAGCGCGGCGGGCAGCGTGTCCGGCTCGGTGAGGTCGCCCGCGACCACCTCGACGCCCGCGGGAAGACCCGCGCCATCCGGCCGCCGGGTGAGTGCCCGGACCGGGGTACCGGCAGCCAGCAGCTGGGCGACGACCTGCCGGCCGACATTGCCCGTCGCACCCGTGACGAGAAGCATGCCGAAACCCTAGCGGGAGCCACGTCCCTGCCGGCCCCGCGAAGCCGGACTCCGCCAAGCGGAAAGACCGGCCTGGGAAACCGCCTTCCCAGCTAGCATCGACGCTCATCAGTAAGATAGACCTCCTGTCAGTTCGGCGACCGCGGCACGACGGGCGGGTTGCCCGTTGATCGGAAGAACAGGGAATGGCTCTGAGACCCCGGATGCTGATGACGATCGCGGCCGCCGGCGCGCTCGTCCTCGGCGTGGGCGGCGTGGCCATGACCGCCACCGCGGCCACCGCCGATCCGCTCATCTCGAGGAACAAGCCGGTCACCACCAGGTCGGCGGAGAACTCCACGCTGACGGCCCGGGGCGACGTCCCAGATGGCCCAGTGCTTGTGGCCGGTGCCGCCCGGATCTCACGGTCCGGGCGGCGCCGGCAGGTGCGCGAGGACCACGCGGAGCAGGCCCTCCGGGTCCTCCCGGTGGACGTCGTGCCCGGTCGGCAGCGACGCCACCGAAACCAGCGGTACCTCCCGCTCGACCGCGGCGAGCTCACGCCACACCCAGGCGCGGTACGCCGCCCAGGAGCCGCGCATGTGCTCGGGGAGCAGGTCACCGGAGCCCTCGGCGACACCGCTGATCACGAGTAACGGCGCCCGCACGGCCCGGTAGACGGCGAACAGGTCCAGCGCGTGGACCTCGCCCATCAGCTGGGCCAGCGGTTCGGGAAGCTCCTCGACGGCGTTGCCGATGAAGGTGACCAGGCTCTCGTTGCCGGCGTCGCCGCCGACGAACTGGTCCACCCGGGTCGGGTTGCCGTGGCCGTCGACGTTGACGGCGAGCGGGCACTCCGGGTGGGCGCCGGCCCAGAGCGCGGCGACCATCCCGCCCAGCGAGTGGCCGATGACGACCGGGCGGTCCAGACCGAGCGCGCTGGCGACGCCGGACACGTCGGACAGCGCCGCCTGCCAGGACCAGGGCGCGGCGCCGGACTCGCCGTGTCCGCGAAGGTCCAGCGCTACCGGCCGGTACCCCTGTGCGGCGAGGAGGGCGGCGAACGGGTCCCAGTCGCGCCGGTTGCGGCGACCGCCGTGGAGCAGCAGGACTGCCCGGCCGGAGCCGCCGTGGTCGGTGACCGCGATCGGCAGCGGCCCGATGCGCGCCTGCTCCACCCGGTACCCCCTGGTCAGTTGCGGGCCAGCGCGGCGGTGAGCAACGCGCCCAGTTCGGGCCGCGCCAGGTCGGCGGGCTCACGCAGCTTGATGTGCCGGTGTACCTTGCCGGCGCCCTCCATCAGCCCGGCCGGGTCAGGCAGCCCGGCGCCGTTGGCTATGCCCAGGGTGACGTGGCCGCGGTGCGCCGAGACGACGAACACCAGGCCCTTGTACCCGGCGCTGTGGCCGAAGGCGATGCGCTGCTCGTCGGTGGTGACCGTCGCGTCCGGGAAGATCACCAGGATCCGCTCGCACACCTCGCGGGCCAGCGCCGCCGTCGGCGCCGGGGCGGCGGCCAGCAGCCGCTCGGCGTCCTCGTTCATCCGTCCACCATGCCAGATACCTGTCCCCGGTCCTACCTTCGCCGGTTCCGCTGCCGATGGGTCCGATGTCCCCGGAGTATGGAAAGGCGGCACGGTGCGGATCAGGGTGCTCGGACGCCTGGCGGTGGATGGCGCCGCCGGCGCGGCCGCCCCTGCCCCGCCGGGCCCGCCAGGTGCTCGGCGGGTACGCCGGCGGTGAACCCGCTTCACACCGGTACCGCCTCCGCGAGCGACTGCGCGAACCGGCCGGCCGGGTCGGTCCACCAGTACCGGGGTGCGAAACCGGCCGCCGTCAGCTCCCGATCCACGCCGGCACGGCGGAACTTCGCCGAGATCTCGGTGCGCAGCTCCTCCCCCGCCGCGAAGTCCACGGCGAGGTCGACGGCCGGCAGCCGTACCCGCATCGCCCGTTCGGCACGCAGCCGCATCTCGATCCATTCCTGGCCGGCGTCCCAGAGCGCCACGTGCCGGAACGCGTCGACGTCGAAGTCCGCGCCCAACTCCCGGTTGAGCACGCGCAGCACGTTGCGGTTGAACTCCGCGGTGACCCCGGCGGCGTCGTCGTACGCGGCGACCAGCACCGCGGGATCCTTGACCAGGTCGGTGCCGAGCAGCAGCCAGTCCCCCGGTTCCAGGGCGGCGCGCAGCTCGGCCAGGAACTCGGCCCGCTCGGCCGGCAGCAGGTTGCCGATCGTACCGCCGAGGAACGCGACCAGCCGGGTACCGCCGCTGGGCAGGTACCCGAGGTGGCGGGTGAAGTCGCCGACCACCCCGTGCACGTCCAGCCCGGGATAGTCGGCCGCGATCCGGGCCATCGCCTCGCGCAGCGCGCTGTCGGAGACGTCCAGCGGGATGAAGCCGCCGAGCGTCCCGTGCGCGCGCAGCGCGTCGAGCAGCAACCGGGTCTTCTCCGACGATCCCGAGCCCAGCTCGATGAGCGTCTTCGCGTTGGTCCTACGGGCGATGTCGCCGGCCCGCGCGACCAGTACCTCGCGTTCGGCCCGGGTCGGGTAGTACTCCGGCAGCCAGGTGATCTCCTCGAACAGCTCGCTGCCCCGCGCGTCGTAGAACCACTTGGGCGGCAACCACTTCGGCTGCGCGGTGAGCCCGTCGTGGACGTCGGTACGCAGCGCCCGGGCCAGGTAGTCGTCGTCAAGGTGGTGGTCCAGCTTCAGCTCGGTCACGAGACTCTCATTTCATCCGGCAACAGAGAGATGTCCACAGTGGACGATGTGGCGACGACGAGCCGGGCATCCGGTACCGGACGCCAGGCCGGGTCGTCATCGAGTGGTTCGGAGCTGACCAGCACCGCGCCGGCGCCGGTCCGGACGGACAGGGCATGGCCCAGCGTGGTCGCCACCAGCGTGGCGCCGTCGCCGAGCAACAGGTTCAGCCGCGAGCCGGGTGCGGCCGCGCAGACGTCGACGACGGTGTCGAGTACCGCCTTCGCGGGGTCGGCACCCTCGCGCAGCCGGTGGCGCACCAGCACCCACAGCAGCGCGGAGTCGGTCGGCGCGTCCAGCGTCAGCAGGTCGCGGGTGGGCAGCCGGGCGGCCAGCGGCGCGACGCTGTCCGGCCACCCCGCCACCACCCCGTTGTGGCTGAACAGGAAGCGGCCGTCGAGGAACGGAGCGACGGCGGTCTCGGTGACCGGCATGCCGACCGTGGCGGAGCGGACCGCGGCGAGGAACGCCCTGGCGGTGGTCGCCCGGGCCAGCGCCGGCAGGTCCGCGTCCGTCCACAGTGGACCGCTGCGGCGGTAGCGCACGACCTCGCCGGAGTGGGTGTACCACGCCATGCCGAAGCCGTCGGCGTTGATGGTGCCGCCGTGGCGCATGTCCTTCGGCGCCCAGGACTGGCGCGCGAGGCTGTGCGGCGGGTCGAAGAGCACGGTACTGAGCGGGATGGGCGGTCCCAGATAGCCCACGTGGCGGCACATCGTCAGTCGAGCTCCCCCGGCCGCGGACTGCGGGCACAGCGGAAGCCGCTGAAGATCTGCCGCCGGCTCGGGTAGTCCCAGTTGCGGAACGTGCCCCGGCAGGCGGCCGGGTCGGTACCGAACGAGCCGCCCCGCAGCACCTTGTACCTCGGGCCGAAGAACACCTCGGAGTACTCGCGGTACGGGAAGGCGACGAAGCCCGGGTACCCGTGGAAGTCGGTGTCGACCCACTCCCAGATGTCACCGATGAGCTGGTGCACCCCGAGCGGCGAGGCGCCGTCCGGGTAGGCGCCGACCGGGGCGGGGCTCAGATGCCGCTGGCCGAGGTTGGCGTGCCGCGGTTCGGGATCCTCGTCGCCCCACGGGTACCGGCGGGACCGGCCGGACGCCGGGTCGAACCGGGCCGCCTTCTCCCACTCCGCCTCGGTGGGCAGCCGCTTGCCGGCCCAGGTGGCGTAGGCCCGCGCCTCGTGGAAGCACACGTGCACGACCGGCTCGTCCGGCTGGATCGGCGTGGTGAGGCCGAACCGGGTGTACGCCCAGCCGTCGCCGTCGCGCCGCCAGTGCATCGGCGCGACCAGACCCGCCTCGATCCGGTGCCGCCAGCCGTCCGGGGTCCACCAGCGCGGCTGGTCGTACCCGCCGTCGTCGACGAACGCCGCGTACTGCCCGTTGGTCACCGGGGTGGCGTCGATGAAGAAGGCCGGTACGTCAACGTCGTGCGCGGGCCGCTCGTTGTCCAGCGCCCACGGCTCGACGGAGGTACCCATGGAGAACCGGCCACCCGGTACCGGCACCTCGTCGGCGACCGCGACCCGCGACGGCGGTGGCGGCGGCGCGGACAGCACCGCGGGGCCGGCCCGCAGTTGGTGGGTGGCCAACATCGTCTCGTCGTGCTGCTGCTCGTGCTGCACGATCATGCCGAACGCGAACCCGTCGGTGACCAGTGGCCGGCCTGAAAGCGTGGTGCGGTCGAGGATGTCGAGCACCTTGTCGCGGACCGTGTGGTTGTAGCGACCGCATCGGTCAGCACGGTCGTGCGGCTGCGGGTCCGTTCCAGTTCGGCAGCGATGTGCGCGCGCATGGCCTCAGACATCGTGCTGCCCCCCTGCGGCCGCGAGCCGGCGGCCGACCACCTCGTTCACCTCGTCGCAGATCACTTGTGGCAGCCTGGTTGCGGGCAGCCGTTCCCCGGCCAGCGCGGCCACCGCCGCCGCGGCGGCGGCCACCGGCCGGTACCCCAACCCGTACCGGGCGGCCTCGGTCCACCGGCCACCGACCGGCGCGCACCGCTCCCGTACCGCGTCGACCGTCGCCTCGTCGGCGAACAGCGCAGCGAGCAGCGCGACCGGTACGTGCCACTGGTCGGGCGGCTGCTGGTCCAGGTACCGCACCTCGACGTACCCGCGCGGGCGCACCGGCGGGAACAGCGTGCTGAGGTGGTAGTCCAGGTCCGCGCGGGTCGGTGGCGGGCCGAGTGCGCCGCCGAGCCAGTCGGCGAAGCTGGTCCCGGCCGGACAGTCCCAGGAACGCCCGTCCCGGCGGACGCACAGGACCGGCGCGCGCAGGGCGTACCCGGCCCAGTCGCGCGCCGGGTCGCCGGTGCCGTCGGGTACCGGTCCGGTGCGGGCCGGGTCCATCCCGAGCCAGGACCGCATCCGGGTCGACGCCCACCCGGTCGCCTGCCCGGCATGCCGGCCTGAGTTGGCGAACAGCGCGAGCAGCACCGGCCCGAGGGCGTGCAGCGCGGCCCACCGCGCCGGTACCCGTCCAGGAACGCCGGCGTCGAGGCACACCTGCAACGCCGCGGTGCTGCACATCATCGTCCGGCCGTGCGGCCCGTGCCGCGCGAAGGCCTGCGCCATCGCGTCGTACCGGGGGGTGCGCAACAGGCGCCGGGGTGGCCGGTACGGGTCCGTGGCCTGGTCTCCGAGCCGCAGCCCGGCACTGGCCAGCAGTCCCCTCAGGTACCGGACGTCCGCGCTGACCGCAGCGTGCAGCAGCGCCAGGGATCCATAGGGTTGAGTGGAGATCTCGACTTGCCCGCCAGGCTCGACAGTGATGACGTTTCCACTGGGCAGGGGCAGGTTGTCGGCTTCCGGGTCCAATGTGGACGGTGTGTGCGGGTGGAGTGCGCGAGCCAGCAGAGCGGGATCAAGGGGGCGGCTCGGGTCATCGATGTGGTGAACAGTCCATTCCAGCTCGATTCCCATCAGAGCCGGCGGGCCGGTCTTGAAGCAGATGCCGGCGACGTACTCTTCCGCCTGGTCCAGGCCGCGCAGGGCGGCGTCCAGGTGGGAGTCCGGCGGGCGGGTGATGTCGACGGTCACGGCGCTCCCCTCACTCTCGTCTCGGGTGGCGGCACTTCCACCCACCCTACTTACCTGCAACTGACGTGCAATCGCTGATCGGGGCGACCTGCACGGTCGCCCCGATCGGTAATCGGTTGTTAAGGATGGGGTCAGCCGTAGACCTCCAGTTCGTAGATGCGGGCGGCGCCGCCGGTACCGCTCCCCTGTTCGGCCTGCCGATGTTGAGGCACACGTCGATGCCGACAAGGGTTGCGCGGGGCGCGAAATTTCGCGCTTCCGTACCATCCGGAACATGACCGCGGTTCTGCTGGGCCGGCGCGCGCTGGGCCGCGCCACGCTGGAGCGCCAGCTGCTCCTGGGCCGGCACCGCCGTCCCGCGGCGGAGGTCCTGGAGCACCTCGTCGGGATGCAGGCGCAGGCGCCCAACGCGCCGTACGTCGGGCTGTGGTCGCGCCTGCACGGCTTCCGGCCGGACGAGCTGGCCGGGCTGCTCCAGTCCCGGCAAGCCGTGCGGGCCTCGCTGATGCGGGCCACCGTCCACCTGGTGACCGCCCGTGACGCTCTCGCGCTGCGCCCGCTGGTCCAGGCGGTACTGGTCCGCGGCTTCTCCGGCCAGGCGTTCAACCGCAACCTCGCCGGGATGGACATCGGAGAGCTGCTGGCCACCGGACGGGAGCTGCTGACGCGGACACCGCGCACGCGGGCGGAGCTGGGACCGCTGCTCGCCGCGCGGTTCCCCGGTCGCGATCCCGCCTCGATGGCGTACGCGGTCAGCTACCTCATCCCGCTGGTACAGGTACCGCCGCGGGGCATCTGGTCAGCGACCGGCCCGGCCGCGATGACGCCGCTGGAGACCTGGCTCGGCCGGCCGCTCGACCCCGACCCGTCGCTGGACGCGCTGCTCCTGCGGTACCTGGGCGCCTTCGGTCCGGCCACGGTCAAGGACGTGCAGACCTGGTCCGGGCTCACCCGGCTGCGCGAGGTCGCCGAGCGGCTGCGCCCGGGCCTGCGCGCCTTCCGCGACGAGAACGGCGCGGAACTGCTCGACCTGCCCGACGCACCACGACCGGACCCGGACACCCCGGCGCCGGTACGGTTCCTGCCCGAGTACGACAACCTGCTGCTCTCGCACGCCGACCGCAGCCGGGTCAACCCCGACCGGCATCCGGTACCGCTGCCACCCGGCAACGGCGGCAACGCCGGTACCGTCCTGGTCGACGGCCTGCTCCGCGGGACGTGGGCGATCGCGCGCGACGGCGACGGCGCGACCCTGACCGTGCGGCCCTTCGCCGAACTGTCCACAAAGGACAGCGCGGCGGTCGCCGAGAAGGGCGACCGGCTACTGGCGTTCACCGACCCCACCGCCGCAGCCCGCGACATCAGGGTGGTGGCCTAACCTGGACCGGTGGGTGCAGATCAGGAGCCGTGGCAGGTACCGCCGCAGCCGCTCGACGCGTCGAGCATGCCGCCCTGGCTGGAGGAGCGGCTCTTCGACCGGCGGATCGTCATGTTGCACGGACCGTTGACCGGGCCGGTCGCCAGCCGCGCGGCGGCTGCGCTGCTCACGCTCGACGCGCTGGGCACGGAGCCGGTACAGCTGCACATGGCCGCCCCCGACGGCGAGCTGGCCGCCGCCTTCGCGGTGGTGGACGCGGTTGACGCGATGCAGGCGCCGCTGCACGCCGTGGTCACCTCACAGGTCGGTGGCGCGGCGGTCGCTGTGCTGGCGGCCGCCGATCGCCGGCTGGCCTACCGGCACGCGCGGATCTGGCTCGCCGAGCCCCGGGCGGCGGCGCTGTCCGGTACCGCCGACGAGGTGGCCGCGGCCGCCGGGCGGTACCTGCGTGAGGTGGAGGAGCTGGCGGTACGCCTCGCCGCGGTCACCGGCCAGCCGCGCAGCCGGGTCGAGGACGACCTGTCCGCGGGGCGGGTACTGACCGCGGAGCAGGCCCGCGAATACGGCCTGATCGACGAGATCGTCGGCCGGCGCCCGGATGGCGCCTAGTCTCGGCGCTCAGATGGACAGCCGGGCGACGTGGCGCATCTTGTTCATCGCGTCCAGCGCGGCCACCTTGTACGACTCGGCCAGCGTAGGGTAGTTGAACACCGTGTCGACGAGATAGTCGATGGTACCGGCGCAGCCCATCACCGTCTGTCCGATGTGGACGATCTCGGTGGCGCCGGTGCCGAAGACGTGTACCCCCAGCAGGCGCCGGTCCTCCGGCGAGACGAGCAGCTTGAGCATCCCGTACATGTCGCCGATGATCTGCCCACGGGCCAGCTCCCGGTACCGGGCGATGCCGACCTCGAACGGCGTGCGGCTCTCGGTCAGCTCGTCCTCGGTACGCCCGACGAAGCTGATCTCCGGGATCGTGTAGATGCCGATCGGCTGGAGCTGGTGCAGGTCGTGCGCCGGCTCCTCGCAGGCGTGGTGCGCGGCGAGGCGGCCCTGCTCCATCGACGTGGAGGCCAGTGCTGGGAAGCCGATGACGTCGCCGACGGCGTAGATGTGCGGTACCACCGTCTGGTAGTGCTCGTTGACCGCGAGCCGGCCGCGCGCGTCCGCGGCCAGGCCGGCCTTCTCCACGTCGATCAGGTCGGCGGTGCCCTGCCGGCCGGCCGAGTACATGACGGTGTCGGCGGGGATCCGCTTGCCGCTCTCCAGCACGGCGATCGCGCCGCGCGGGTGGCGCTCCACCGACGCGACCGCCTCGCCGAAGCGGAACGTCACGGCCAGGTCCCGCAGGTGGTACTTGAGCGCCTCGACGATCTCCAGGTCGCAGAACTCCAGCATCCGCTCGCGCCGCTCGACCACGGTCACCTTGGCGCCGAGCGCGGCGAACATCGAGGCGTACTCGATGCCGATCACCCCGGCACCGACCACGACGAGCGACTGCGGTACCCGCTCCAGCGCCACGATGCCGTCCGAGTCGATGATCGTCTGCTCGTCGAAGTCGACGGTGTCCGGCCGGGCCGGCCGGGTACCGATGGCGACGATCACCTTGTCGGCGGTGTACCGGCCCTCGTGGCCGGTGCCGTCGTCGACCACGACCGTGTGCGGGTCCTGGAACCGCGCGGTGCCGGTCAGCAGCCGCACCCGGTTACGGGCCAGCTGGTTGCGGATCACGTCGATCTCCCGGCCGACCACGTGCTGGGTCCGGGAGGTCAAGTCGGCTACCGTGATGTCGTCCTTGACCCGGTAGCTCTGCCCGTACATCTCCCGCTGGCTGAGGCCGGTCAGGTAGAGCACCGCCTCGCGCAGCGTTTTGGAGGGGATCGTACCGGTGTTGATGCAGACGCCGCCGATCATGTGGCGCTTTTCCACCACCGCGACCCGCCGGTCCAGCTTGGCCGCGGCGATGGCCGCCTTCTGTCCACCGGGGCCGGAGCCGAGCACGAGAACGTCGTAGTCATACACGGGTTCAGTCTCGCACCGCGCAGCGCCAGGGGCGACCGTACCCGCAGGTCAAACTGCGGGCGGCAACGCGCGGGAAACGTCAACGAGATAGCCTGCGGTCCATGACCGCAGTCGAGGTGCCGACCGAGGTCCGCGAGGGCCACTACGGCACGAAGGTGGTGGCCGTCGAGCCCGGCGGCGCCGAGTTCATCCCCATGGAGGAGCGGCACGGCCGGCCGCTCAACCTGTTCTGGACCTGGATGTCGCCGAACCTGGAGTTCGCGACGGTGTTCGTCGGCGTCATCTCCGTCCTGTTCTTCCAGCAGAGCTTCTGGCAGGCGGTGGCCGCGATCGTCGTGGGCACCGCGCTCGGGTCGCTGACCCACGCGCTGCTCTCCGCGCGGGGGCCGGCCCACGGGGTACCCCAGATGGTGCAGTCCCGGATCGCCTTCGGGTACCGGGGCAACATCCTCCCCGCGGGGCTCAACGCGGTGGTGGCCGGCGTCGGCTGGTTCGCCGTCAACAGCGTCAGCGGCGCGCTCGCGCTGGCCACCCTCACCGGCCTCGCCACCCTGCCCTGCCTGGTGATCGTCGTCGCCGCCCAGGTGCTCATCGCGTTCTTCGGGCACAACCTGGTGCACGTCTTCGAGCGGTACGCCTTCCCGCTGCTGGCGGTCGCGTTCCTGCTCGCGTCCGTGATCATCCTCGGTAAGGCGGCACCGGGTGCGGCGCCCGGCGGCGGCGGTATCGGCGGCTTCCTGCTCAGCGTGGGCGCCGCGTTCGGCTACGCGGCCGGCTGGAACCCGTACGCCGCCGACTACACCCGCTACTTCCCGCCGCGGGTCAGCAAGCGGGCGGTCGGGCTGTGGGCCGGGCTGGGCGTGTTCGTCTCCTGCGTGGTCCTGGAGATCGTCGGCGCGGCCTCGGCGACGCTCGCCGCGCCCGCCGGCGCCAACCCGACGGCCGCGTTCACCAGCCACCTGCCGACGGCCGTCGCCAAGATCACGCTGCTGGCGATCGCGGTCGGCGCGGTCGCCGCGAACGTGCTGAACATCTACTCGGCGGCGATGTCGTTCCTGGCCGTCGGGGTCCGGCTGCCGCTGCACCTGCGCCGGGCGATCGTCGCGATCGGCTTCGGCGTGGTCGGCTTCCTGCTCGCCTGGTCGGCGCTGGCCGACGCGGGCAGCAAGTACGAGAGCTTCCTGCTGATCATCTCGTACTGGATCGGGCCGTGGCTCGCCGTCTACCTCACCGACTGGTACCTACGCCGCGGCGAGCGGGTCGAGCGGTACCTGTTCGACCACCGGCACAACCCGTGGAGCGGGTTCGCCGCGATGGCGATCGGCATGGTGGTGTCCATCTACCTGTTCTCCAACCAGGTGAAGTACGTCGGCCCGGTCCCCGCGCACGTCAAGGCGTTCGGCGACGTCACGTTCGAGGTCGGCTTCGTCCTCACCGCCCTGCTCTACCTGGCGTTCTTCCGGCTGGAACAGCGGCGGGTCAGCGCAGGAACGTGACGGGTTCCTCGACGCCGTCCCAGACCACGACATGCTCCGCCGGCCGGGTCCACGCGACGACCCGGCCGGCGCGCAGGACCAGGTACCGCGGGGCCACCAGGCGCAGCGCGTCGACCTCGCCCGGCGCATCGAACACCACCAGATCGGCCGGGCCGCCCTCGCGCAGCCCGTAGTCGGCCAGGCCCAGGGCCAGCGCCGGGTTCACCGTGATCATGTCCAGCAGCCGGCGCAGCTCCGCGTCGCCGGTGAGGTGGCCCAGGTGGGCGAGGACGAAGGCGGCCTGCACCGGGTCGCCGTAGCCCAGGGGGTACCAGGGGTCCATCACCGAGTCGTGCCCGACGCACACGTTGACCCCGGCCTCCTGCAGCAGCTTGACCCGGGTGTGCCCGCGCCGGACCGGCCCGGTGTCGAAGCGGCCCTGTAGCACCGCGTTGTCCAGCGGGTTGGTGACCATGTGCAGCCCGGCCCGGGCGATGTTGGCGACGAGCCGGTGCGCGTACGCGTTGTTGTACGAGTGCATCGCGGTCGTGTGGCTCGCGGTGACCCGGCCGGACATCCCGCGCCGCAGCGTCTCGGCGACCATCACCTCCACGAACCGGGAATGGTCGTCGTCGGTCTCGTCGCAGTGGATGTCCACCCGCCGCCCGTACTCCTCGGCGAGCGCGAACGCGAACCGGACCGACGCCACCCCGTCCTCGCGGGTCAGCTCGAAGTGCGGGATGCCGCCGACCACGTCCGCGCCCAGCTCGACCGCCCGGCGCATCAGCTCCCGGCCGCCGTCGAAGGACTCGATGCCCTGCTGCGGGAACGCGACGAGCTGGAGGTCGACCGTACCGCGCACCCGCTCGCGCAGCTCGATCAGCGCGCGCAGCGCCCGCAGTTCGGGATCGCAGACGTCGACATGGCTGCGCACGTGGAGTACCCCATTGGCCAGCTGCCACCGCAGGGTCCGCCCGGCCCGGTCGAGCACGTCCTCGACGGTCAGGTCGCGGACCCGCTCCGCCCACACCGCGATGCCCTCGAAGAGCGAGCCGGACACGTTGGGCCGGGGCTGGCCCACGGTCAGCGCCGCGTCGAGGTGGATGTGCGGCTCCACCAGCGGCGGGGTGACCAGCCGCCCGCCGAGGTCGAGCACCTCGCGGGCCTCCCCCGCCGGTACCAGCCGGCCACCGTCGACGCCCAGGTCGCGTGGCGCGGGCTCGCCCACCACGCGGGCGCCCCGCAACAGCAGGTCGATCACATCGCCGACTCTACGAAACCGCGTAGCTCCCGGCGCAGTGCCAGGCACCACGGCGGCGTCCGGCCGGGCCACGCCGCCGATCCCGTAGAGCAGCAGCTTGGTGTAGATCCGGCTGCTGGTCAGGTGCTCGGGCTGGACGAAGAACAGGATCGTCTTCACCGCACCGGCGTCCAGCTCCTCCAGCCGGAGCAGGAGCTGGAACGGCGCCCGGTACACGTAGGTGGCCCGGCGGCGCTGCCGGACCGGGCGCAGCCCGTCGCGTACCCCAGGGTCCTGCGGGTTGTCGAACCACTGTTCCTGCACGCTGCGGCAGCCCTACTTCTGTCCATCCGTACCTCCCCAGGTCGCCGGTCCGGCCATTGTGACCAGCGATTGTTACCGGTTTACGCCGACACGGAAGATCCTTACGATTCTCCGTACCGGGCTCGGTACTTCTCCCGTCGCGAGAATCGCACCCCAGCCGGGACGCTGGTCATAGGTCGAGGCGTCCCACCGGGAGGGAGGCTGTGATGACGACCACGCTCGACGGGGTGCGGGCGGCGGCGCTGTTCGCCGGTGACCTGCTGCCCAGCCAGCATCCAGGCCCCGCCCGGTGCCGGGCGCTGCCCGGGCTGGCGGCCCGGCGCGACCCGGTCCGCTGGAACGGCGCGGCCCGCCGGTGCCGGTACCCGGCCGGCCGGTATTGCCGCCCGGCGCGCTGAGGCGGATCGGCAGGCTCATGTCGGTAGAGGCTGACCACCGGGTCGGGTCGATCGAGCTGGACCGGGTGTTCGACCAGGTCCAGGACAGCGTGGTTCCCAGGCTCCGCGCGGCCGTCGACCGGCTGCCCGCGTCCCTCCACGACGTCGTCGGGTACCACTTCGGCTGGTGCGACGAGCTGGGCCGGCCGGCCGACGGCCGCGCGGGCAAGCTGATCCGGCCGGCGCTCACGCTGCTGTGCGCGCAGGCGGTCGGCGCGACCGGGGACCGGGCGGTGGACGCCGCGGTCGCTGTCGAGCTGGTGCACAACTTCTCGCTGATGCACGACGACGTGATGGACGGCGCGCTGACCCGGCGCAGCCGGCAGACGGTGTGGTGGCAGTTCGGGATGCCGACCGCGATCCTCGCCGGCGACGCCCTCCTGCCGTTGGCGATCGAGGTGCTCGCCGAGGTACCCGGCTCGGTGCGCACGGTGTGCGAGGCGGTCCGCGAGCTGGTACACGGGCAGTCCCTGGACATCGCGTTCGAGCAGCGCGACGACGTGACCATGGACGAGTGCCTGGCGATGACCGGCGGCAAGACCGCCACGCTGCTGCGCTGCGCGTGCGAGCTGGGCGCGCGGCACGGCGGCGGCGGGCCCGCGCAGATCTCGGCGCTCAACCGGTTCGGCTGGCACCTCGGGGTGGCCTTCCAGCTCGTGGACGACCTGCTCGGCATCTGGGGCGACCCGCGGCTGACCGGCAAGCCGACGCTCGCCGACCTGCGGGCCGGCAAGAAGACCGTCCCCGTGGTCGCCGCGCTCGCTGCCGGCGGCGCGCGCAGCCGGCACCTGGCCCGGCTGTACCTGCGCCCCGACCCGCTCGGCGAGGAGGAACTGGCCGACGTCGCGAAGCTGGTCGAGGAGGCCGGCGGGCGGGCCTGGGTACGAGCCGAGGCCGACCGGCAGGCCCGGGTGGCGCGCGGCTTCCTCGGCGCGGCCGACCCCGATCCGCCAGTCCGGCAGGCGCTGTCCGACCTGGCGTGCCTGGTGACGCACCGGGACCGTTGACCGGCGTGACGCCAGCGCCCGCCGGCTGGCACGATCGACCGGTGGACCCGACCCCGGCGGCGGCCGCCATCCTGGCCCGGCTCGTCCCCGCGTACCGCGCCGCCGCCGACCCGGTGCGGGCCGCGTCGATGCGGGGCTGGCGGAGGAGAACCTGTGGCCGACCCGCACGGCGATCCTGCACCAGTTGACCTACAAGCAGGACACCGACACCGCGAGGCGTCCAGGAACGTCAATCGCCCCGGGGTACCACGATGACCGGACTGCGCGCCCGCCGGACCAGCCGGGCGGAGACCCCGCCGAGCAGCACCCGCCGCGCCGGACCGTAGCCGCGCGAGCCGCAGACCAGCACGTCCACCTCGGCCGGCCCCAGTTCCGCCAGGACCTCCACGACCTCGCCGGTGAGCACCTCGCCGGTCGCGGGCACCTCCGGCGGGATCCCGGCCAGCGCCCGGTCCAGCGCCGCCTGGTAGGTCTCCCGCGCGGTCTCCACGTACGCCCGCTCCGACTCCGCGCCGATGAACAGCGGCATGACCTCGGCCTCGCCCGCCACGACCGTGAACAGCCGCAGCGCGGCGCCGGTCGCGGCAGCGAACCGCACCGCGAAGTCCAGCGCCCCGCGGGCGTCGGGCGTGTCGATGTACGCCACGCCGATCCGGGTCAGCTCCTCCAGCTTGCGGTTGCGCAGCCCGGACGGCGCCACCGCGACCGGGCAGGTGCTGCCCGACAGCAGCCGGTCCGCGGTGCTGCCGGCGAACAGCCGCTCCTCCGGTCCGGTACCGCGCGAGCCCACCACGACCACCGAGGCTTCCACCTCCTCGACGAGGTCGTGCAGCCCGTGCGCCGCCGAGGACGAGGCGACGATCCGGTACCCGACCGTCTCGGTGGCACCCGAGAGCAGTTGCCGCCCCTCGTCGAGGATCTCCTCGGCCAGCCGCTGCCGGTCGGCCACCCACTCGGCATCGACCCGCGCGGTACCGATCGCGGCCGGCCCGGGGCGCACCACCGCCACGATCGAGTTCACCCCCAGCGCCCGGGCGAACCAGCCGCCGAGCGCGATGGCGTCCTCGCCCGGCGGGGTGCCGTCGAACCCGATGACGACCGGCCCGAACCCGGCGCCGTCAGCCATCGGAACCGCGACCCTCCGCGGTGTCGGCCGGCGGTACCGCCGGCAGTTGCTCGGCACCCGGATAGCTGTGGCGCAGCCGCGAGTGGCTGAACCCGTAGAGCCAGTAGATGACCACGCCGATGATCAGCCAGATGGCGAACCGGACCCAGGTGAGCCACGGCAGGTCCTTCATCAGGTAGATGGCGAACAGGACGCCGAGGATAGGCAGGACCGGAGACCACGGGACCCGGTACGGGCGGGGCATGGCCGGCCGGGTCCGGCGCAGGATGATCACGCCGATGTTGACCAGGATGAACGCGAACAGGGTACCGATGTTCACCAGCTCGACGATCTGGCCGAGCGGTACCAGCGCGGCGAGTACCATGATCAGCGCGCCCAGCCCGATGGTCAACCGGGCCGGCGTCCCGTACCGCGGGTGCACCGCGGCGAACCGCGGCGGCAGCAGGCCGTCGCGGCACATCGCGAAGAAGATGCGGGTCTGGCCGTACATGATGACCAGGACGACGCTGGTGATCGCGACGAGCGCGCCGAGCGCCACGATCCAGGCCGCCCACGAGATGCCGGCACCGTTCTTGAGCGCGTCCGCCAGCGGCGCGTCGCCCTTGGCGAGCTGATCGGCCGGCGCGATGCCGATCGCCCCGATCGAGGTGAGGATGTAGAACACCGTGCAGATGGCCAGCGAGCCGATGATCGCCGCCGGCAGGTCCCGCTCGGGCCGGCGCGCCTCCTCGCTGCCGGTGGAGACCGCGTCGAAGCCGATGAAGGCGAAGAAGATGATCGCCGCGGCTGTCGTGATGCTGCCGGCGCCGTGCGGCAGGAACGGGTGGAAGTTCTTGGTGCTGAAGTTGAAGACCGCCACGATGATGAAGAACGTCAGGATCCCGAGCTTGACCACGACCATGACGAGGTTGGTCCGTGCGCTCTCCCGCACGCCGAGGACCAGCAGGAACGTGATCGCGAACACGATAAACACGGCCGGCAGGTTGAACACCCCGCCGTCCGAGGGGGACTGCGCGATCGCCTGGGGCAGCTTGACGTGGAACGCCGAGTCGAAGAACGCGTTGAGGTTGCCGCCCCAGCCGACCGCGACCGCGGCGACCGACACCCCGTACTCGAGGATCAGGTCCCAGCCGATGATCCAGGCCACCAGCTCGCCCAGCGTCGCGTACGTGTAGGTGTACGCGCTGCCGGACACCGGGATGGACGAAGCCAGCTCGGCGTAGGACAGCGCGGAGAACACGCACGCGATCGCGGCGAGGACGAAGGAAAGGATCACGCCGGGACCGGCGATGCCCGCCCCCTTGCCGATGACCACGAAGATGCCGGTACCGATGATGGCGCCGACCCCCATCGCGGTCAGCTGGGTGGCGCTGACCGCGCGCTTGAGCTCGTGCCCCGCCTCGTGCGTCTCCGTCACCAGCGTCTGGACGTCGCGCACCGCGAATACGCCCGGTCTCCCCCTGTCCCGTACAGCCATTTCGACCACCTCCGATGCCCGGTTACCCACTCCGGGTCGCCGGGAATCAGGTCACGCGGGCAGGATCCGGCGGGGGCCGATCGGCTCCGGGCCGCGCCGGCGCCATTCCCGGGGGTACCCGACCGAGACCTCGTGGTGCGGTATGCCGTCGTGCCACGTGGTGCGCGGGATGTGCAGGTGGCCGTACACGACGGCGGCGGCCCGGTACCGGACGTGCCAGTCGCGGGTCGACCGGGTGCCGCACCACTGCGCGAAGACCGGGTACCGCAGGATGCGTGTCGGGTCCTCGACGAGCGGGAAGTGGTTGACGAGAACAGTGTGCGCCGACGGATCGAGCGCGTCCAGCCGCGCGGCGGTGGCGGCGACCCGGGAACGGCACCACGCCTCCCGGGTCGGGTACGGGTCGGGGTGCAGCACCATCTCGTCCCGGCACACGATGCCGGCCTCGTACGCCCGTGCCAGCGCGGTCGCCTGGTCCACCCCGTCCGGGCGGAACGTGTAGTCGTAGAGCAGGAACAGCGGTACCACGGTGACCGGGCCGCCCGGCCCGTGCCAGACCGGGTACGGGTCCTCGGGCGTGACCACCCCGAGGTCCCGGCACACCTCGACCAGGCGCTCGTACCGCGGCTCGCCGCGCAGCGTCACCGGATCCTGGCCGGTCGTCCACAGCTCGTGGTTGCCCGGTGCCCACACCACCGTGGCGAAGCGGCGGCAGAGCTCGCCCAGCGCCCAGGCGACGTCGTCGATCCGCTCGCCGACGTCACCGGCGACGAGCAGCCAGTCGCCGTCGGACTCCGGCCGCAGCCGGGACACGAACTCCCGGTTCTCCGGGTATGCGACGTGCAGGTCACTGATCGCGAGCAGGCTCCCGGCCGGTCGATTCATCCGGGTGATGCTACCGAACGGCCGGGATCCGTTCGGGTCAGCTGACCGGCGCCTTGGCGAGCAGTACCTTCATGAACTCGCGCATCCAGGCCGGGTGGTCCGGCCAGGCCCGCCCGCTGACCACCACGCCGTCCACGACCGCCTCGGAGTTGACGAACTCAGCACCGGCCGCGACCACGTCCGGTTCCAGCGCCGGATAGGCGGCGCTGCGCCGGCCGTTGAGCACCCCGGCGGCGGCGAGCACCAGCGGCCCGTGGCACAGGTTGGCCACCGGCTTGTCGCGCTCGAAGAAATGCTTGACGATGCGCTGGGCATCCGGGTCGTTGCGGATGTACTCCGGCGCCCGCCCGCCCGGAATCACCAGCGCCACGTAGTCCTCGGGGTTCACGTCGGCGAACGCGACGTCGGCCGGCCAGCTGTGGCCCGGCTTCTCGGTGTAGGTGTCGAACCCGTCGATGAAGTCGTGCACGACGAACTGCAACTTCTTGGCCGTCGGCGCGGCGATGTGCACCTCGTACCCTTCTTCCAGCAGGCGCTGGTACGGGTACATCACCTCAAGGTCTTCCGCCGCGTCCCCCGTCAGGATAAGGATCTTCGCACTCACGGTATGGCCTCCTTGCTCCGGTCCCCACTGGCTTGATCCTCGGCGAGCGCCGGGCGGACAGTCAACGGCCGATTTCGCGGATGTAGCAGGATGGGGCGCATGTTTGTGGTCCACGTGCACGTGCGGGTCCGGCCCGACCGGGTCGACGAGTTCCTCGACGCCAGCCGCGCCAACGCCAAGGAGTCCGTGCAGGAGCCGGGCGTCGTGCGCTTCGACGTGGTCCGGGACCGGGCCGACCCCGCGCACGTCGTGCTCGTCGAGGTGTACCGCGACGCCGGCGCCTCCGCCGCGCACAAGGCGACCGCGCACTACGCGACCTGGCGGGACACGGTCGCCGGGATGATGGCGCAGCCGCGCGAGTCGGCGAAGTTCGACGTGGTGTTCTGGACGCCGTAAATGGGTTTCGAGTTCGGCACGGCCGGGCGGGTGGTGTTCGGCGCGGGCCGGGCCGCTTCCGACCTGGCTGCGCTGGTCGCCGGGCTCGGCTCCCGCCCGCTGGTGTGCACCGGTGCGCGGCCGGACCGGCAGGCCGCGCTCCTCGACGCCCTGCCCGCGCACCGTGCGGTGTTCCCGGTCGCCGGTGAGCCGACCGTGGACGTGCTGCGGGCGGCGGTCGCGGCGGGCCGGGAGCACGGCGCGGACGTGGTGGTCGCCCTGGGCGGCGGGAGCGCGATCGACGTGGCCAAGGCGGTCGCGGTACTCCTGCGCAACGCCGGGGACCCGGTGGACTATCTCCCGGTACCGGGACCAGCGCGCGACCCGCGGCCCGGCGTGCCATGCGTCGCGGTACCCACCACGGCCGGTACGGGTTCGGAGGCCACCACGAACTCCGTGTTCGCGGTCCCCGAGCACGGCGTCAAGGTGAGCATGCGCAGCCCGGTGATGCTGCCGGCGGTGGCGCTCGTCGATCCGCTGCTGACCGTCGGCTGCCCGCCCGCTGCCACCGCGTCCAGCGGCCTGGATGCCCTGACCCAGTGCCTGGAGCCGTTCGTATCGGTGAAGGCCAACCCGGTCACCGACGCGCTCGCCCGGGAAGGGCTGCGCCGCGCCGCGCGCGGGCTGCGCCGGGTATACGCCGACGGGACCGACGTCGGTGCCCGCACCGACATGGCGCTGTGCGCGCTGCTGAGCGGGATGGCGCTGGCCAACGCGAAGCTGGGCGCCGTGCACGGGTTCGCCAGCGTCGTGGGCGGGCTCGTCGCGGTACCGCACGGGGTGGCCTGCGCCGCGCTGCTGGTACCGGTCGTCGAGGCCAACGTCCGCGCCGGCGCGGCGCCCGAGCGGTACCGGGAGGCGGCCGGCCTGCTGACCGGGCGGCCGGACGCGACCGTCGAGGACGGGTGGCCTGGCTGCGGGAGACCGTCTCCCTGCTCGGCCTGGGCGCGTTCGGGCTGCGGCCGGAGCACGCCGACGAGGTGGTCGCGAAGACCGCGAAGGCCAGCAGTACCCAGGGCAACCCGGTGGTACTGGGCGAGGCGGAGCTGCACACGATCTTGGCGGAGGCCACCGCGGGATCCGTCGTCTGAGTAGGCCACCGGCGGCGGGAGGGCTACGCTGTCGCCGTGGTGACTTCCGTCACGGGTACCCGCGCCACGATCGGCCGGAGCAACGACGCCCGGCGGCGCTCGGTTCGCGTCGGGCACTCGTGGGACGGCGCGGCCCGCAGCGCCGGCGCCGCGGCGACCCTCGACGCCATCCAGCTCGCCGATCCCAAGCTGCTCATCGTGTTCGCCTCCTTCGGCTACGACCTCGCCGAACTGCTCGCCGGGGTGGCCTCGGTGTCCGGCGACGTTGCGTCCATCGGCTGTTCCACGGCCGGTGAGATCGGGCCCGGGCCGGCGCTGTCCAGCGGCGTCGTCGTGGTGTGTCTCGGTGGTGACTTCACCGTACAGAGCACCCACGCCAGCGGCCTGCACGACCAGCCCCGCGCGGTCGGCGAGACGGTCGCGCGCGGACTGCTGCCGCTGCCGGACACCCGGCACCGGGCGACCCTCATGCTGACCGACTCCCTGGCCGGCGACCAGCAGGAGATGGTCCGTGGCGCCTACGGGGTGCTCGGCGCGACGGTACCGCTCGTCGGCGGCGGGGCCGGGGACAACCTGCGGATGGAGACGTCGTACCAGTTCCACAATGGACAGATCCTGCAGGAGGCCGTGGTGGCCGCGGCCGTCGGCAGCGACGACCCGATCGGGCTGTCGGTACGGCACGGCTGGCGGCGCAGCGGCGACGGCATGGTGGTCACCGGCAGCGCCGGAAACGACGTGCACACCCTCGACGACCGCCCGGCCCTGGACGTGTACCTGCACCGGCACCGCGCGCCGTACCGCCTCGAGGACGACGCCGCGGCGTTCGCGGAGTTCGCGCTGACCCGGCCGCTCGCGGTCGCCCGGCGCGGCGACGTGGCGATCCGGCACGTGCTCGGTGCCGACCCGGCGGCCCGGACGCTGACCTGCGCCGGCAGCGTACCCAAGGGGGCCGCCGCCTGGCTCGCCACCGGCGACGTGGACTCCACGCTCGCCGCCACGGATGCCGCCTGCGCTGAGGCGATCGGGCAGCTCGGCGAGGTACCGCTGCTGGCCCTGCTGGTCTTCGACTGCGTCGGCCGGCGCGCGGTCCTCGGTGACCACGGCGCCCTGGCCGAGCGGCGCCTGATGAACGACCGTGCCGGCACCGCCCCGCTCGCCGGCTTCTACACCTACGGCGAGATCGCCCGCACGAAAGGCGTCATCGGCTACCACAACCAGACCGTCCTCGCCGTGGCGCTGAGCTGAGCGGGCGGCCGGCCGGATGACCTCGGACTCGTGGAGCACGTCGCAACTGGTCGAGTTCCTCGCGGTGCTCTCCGAGCAGCGCGACGAGGAGGCCGCGCTGCGCGCCGCCGTCGAGCGGGTCCTGGAGTCGCTGGACGCGGAGGTCGGCCTGCTGTTCGGCCCGGACACGGTACTCACCGTGGTCGGCCTGTCCCCCGGCGACCCGCAGGTGGCGGCGCTCGTCGCGGCCGCGCGGACCGGGGCCGACCAGGTGCGCGTCGACGGCCTCGGTCCGTGCCGCGCCGCCATGGTGGCGCTGGACCTGGGTGAGGACGCGGTGCGGCTGCTGGTCGTGCGGGCCGGCGCCGAAGCGTTCGTACCGGACGAGATGCTGCTGCTGCGCGGCATGGCGTGGGTACTGCACCTGGCCCTGCGGCCGCTGCGGGTGATGGTGCTGCTCGGCGAACGGCAGCGGATGCTGGAGCAGGTGGCCCGGGTACAGCGGGCGATCGCCAACCGCGCGCCGTTGCCGGAGGTCTTCGACACGGTGACCGCGAGCGCCCTCGACCTGTTCGGCATCGAGCTCGCCATGCTGTACCTCGCCGACCAGGGCGTGCTGATGGTCGCCTCGGTCAGCACCACCTTCGACGAGCAGCACCAGCTGACCCGCCCGATGCACCTGCGCTCGGGCATCGGCCGGGCCGCGTACGCGAGTGGCGAGCTGGTCCGCACCGACGACTATCCCGGGTCGGCCTGGGCCAACCCCGAACTGGTGATGCGCGGGGCTCGGGCGGCGATGAGCGCGCCGGTCCGGGAGAACGGCGCGGTGGTGGGCAGCCTGGTGACCCTCTCGTTCCGGCCCGGGCACCACTTCACCGACGTGCAGGAGCAGACTCTGCTCGCCTTCGCCGACCAGGTCAGCACCGCGTTGTCCGACGCGAAGACGCTCGCCACCGCCCAGCACGCGATCCGCGACGCGGTGACCGGGCTGCCCAACCGGGTGCTGTTCCTCCAACGGCTGGAACAGGCGCTGGACCGGGGCGTCCGGGCGCACGTGCTGTTCCTCGACCTCGACCGGTTCAAGCTGGTCAACGACACGCGCGGGCACAGTGCCGGCGACGAGCTGCTGAGGCAGGTCGGCCGGCGGCTGCGCGAGTGCCTGCGCACCGACGACCTGCTGGCCCGCTTCGGCGGCGACGAGTTCGCGGTGCTCGCCGAGGACGGCGAGGCCGACGACATCCTGCTGCTGGCCAAGCGGATGCTGGCCGCGGTCGAGCGGCCGTACCTGGTCGCCGGCGAGGAGGTCACCGTCGACGCGAGCATCGGCATCAGCGCCAGCCACGACGGCGCCGCCGCCGGCGACATCCTGCGCGACGCCGACACCGCCATGTACCGGGCCAAGCACGCGGGCGGCGGCCGGTACGTGCTGTTCGAGAAGCGCATGCACACGGTGCTCGTCCAGCGGGCCAGCCTGGAGAGCGACCTGCGGTACGCGGTCGGTCGCGACGAGCTGTTCGTGGTCTTCCAGCCGATCCTGGAGCTGCGGACCGGGCAGGTACACACGGCCGAGGCGCTGGTGCGCTGGCAGCACCCGACCCGCGGGGTCATCCCGCCCGACGAGTTCATCCCGCTCGCCGAGGAGACCGGCCTGATCGTGCCGGTCGGTCGCCGGGTACTCGCCGCCGCCTGCGAGCAGGCCGCCGGCTGGGTCGCCCCGCCCGACGGTGGCGCGCCGCCCGCGGTGTCGGTCAACCTCTCCGCCCGGCAGCTGCTCGACCCCGAACTCGTTCACGACGTGCGCCGGGCGGTGGAGACGACCGGCCTGGACCCGGCCCGGCTGATCCTGGAGATCACCGAGAGCGTGTTCGTCAGCGAGGCCGGTACCGTGCTCGACCGGCTCCAGCAGATCCGCGACATCGGGGTACGGCTGGCCATCGACGACTTCGGCACCGGGTACTCGGCGCTGTCCTACCTGCGGCACCTGCCGGTGGAGATCCTGAAGATCGACCGCTCGTTCGTCGAGGGCGTGGTCGCCGGCTGGCAGGGCCGGGAGTTCCTGAACACGATCGTGCGGCTGTCCGAGACGCTGTCGATGACCGCCGTCGGCGAAGGCGTGGAGACGCCCGAGCAGCTGTCCGCGCTGCAGGCGCTGGGCTGCCAGCTCGGCCAGGGGTTCCTGTTCGCCCGGCCGATGGACTGCGCGGAGTTCAGCCGCAGCCTCGCCGGGCACCGGGGCGCCGCCGTCCTGACCCCCGGCTGACCCCCGCGTTCACCCGCGCGTCAGGACAAGCTCATCGACCGCCGTCAGGCGTGTTCGCCGACCAGACCTCCGACCACGAGCCGCAGGTCGTCCGGTTCCCGCTGTTCCCTCTGTTCGGGCTGCTCTAGCTGGAGTGCGGGCCGTAGGGTGCGGGTGTGACCGCACCTTACAGCCCGGCCTGGCTGGACTCGTTCCTGATCACGGCCGGCGAGCTGCTCGCCATCCCGTCCACCGCGGACCGCCCGCACGAACTGCGCCGGGTCCTGGACCTCATGCTCGACGTGGTCGGGCCGGGCTTCACGGCCGAGCGGTTCGAGCGCAACCACAAGCCCAGCGCGCTGATCTACCCGGGCGATACCCGGATGGACTTCGCGGTCATCTTCAACGCGCACCTGGACGTGGTACCCGGCGAACCGGCGCAGTTCCGGCCGTACCGGGTCGGCGAGCGGCTGTACGCGCGGGGCGCGCACGACATGAAGATCTCCGCGCTCGTGCAGGCCCAGGTGTTCGCCGAACTGGCCGCCGACCTGCCGTACCCGGTCGCCCTGCAACTGGTCACCGACGAGGAGGTCGGCGGGCGGGACGGCACCGGGTACCAGGTCGAGCAGGGCGTCACCGGGCGGTTCGTGGTGATCGGCGAGCAGAGCGGGCTGCGCCTGGTCACCGAGTCCAAGGGCCTGCTCAAGGCGTACCTGCGGGCAACCGGCCGGACCGGGCACAGCGCGTACCCGTGGCTCGCCGACAGTGCCCTCCTCAAGCTGATGCGCAGCCTGGAGCGGCTGCTGGCACGGTACCCGACGCCGGCCGAAGAGGCCTGGTGCACCACGGTCAACGTGGCGCACGTGGACACCCCCAACCGGGTGTTCAACCAGATCCCGGCCGCGGCGGTCGCCTGGCTGGACATCCGCTTCCCGCCCGAGGACCCCGACCTGGCCGGCCGGACCGCGGCGGAGGTCGTCGGGTACCTCGGCCAGCTCTGCGAGCCGGGCGTCCTGGTCGAGATCGACCACATCGACCAGCCGCACCACGCCGACCAGGAACGCACCGAGGTCAAGCGGCTGAGCCAGGCCTCCCAGCGCCAGGGGTACCCGGGCGGCTTCCTGCGCAAGCACGGCGCGGCCGACGGCCGGTACTACTCGGCGCGCGGCATCGACGCGGTCGCCTTCGGCATCGAGGGCGGCGGGCAGCACGGCCCTGAGGAGTACGTCGAGATCGCCAGCATCGGCCCGTACCACGCCGCCCTCACCGAGTTCCTGCGCGCCGGTCCGGCATGACTCCCCTGCTCAGCGCGCGGCGACGTCTTCCAGCCGGCGCCGGATCTCGCCCTGTACGGCCGACTTGTCCGGCCGGGCGTCGACGGTGACCACGAACTCCTTGCGCCGGAACAGCTCCAGGATCGGATCGGTCTTGGCGTGGTACTCGCGCAGCCGGGTGGCCAGCGCCTCCTCGGTGTCGTCCTCGCGGGCGACCAGCTTTCCGCCGCACACGTCGCACCGGCCCTCGACCGCCGGGCGGTGGGCCATGAGGTTGTAGTCCAGGCCGCATTGCGAGCACACCCGGCGGGCGAGCACCCGCTGGCGTACCTCGGCGTCCGGCAGGTCCAGGTGGATCACCGCGTTGATGTCGTAGCTCTCCAGGAAGAACTCCGCCTGGCGGCGGTTGCGGGGGAAGCCGTCGATGATGAAGCCGTAGTTCCAGTCGTGCTGGCTCAGCCGGTCGCGCACGATCGCCTCGACGAGGTCGTCGCCGACCAGCTCGCCCTCGGCCATGATCCGGCGCACCTGAGCGCCCAGCTTCGTGTGGTGCTGTACGTGCCACCGGAAGATGTCGCCGACGCTGATGTGCTCGAGGTCAAGGTCCCCCGCGAGCAGCCCCGCCTGGGTACCCTTGCCGCTGCCCTGTACCCCCATGATCACGTACTTCCGCATGTCCGCCACAATGAACCTTCATCAATCTCGAACGCAACGCGAAGCGTTGCTCCCGGGTTGAAAAAGGTTCATTGACACCCGCCCGCACGACGGGCCACCCCGGGAGGTCGACGTGCTCGAAGAGATCCTTCCCGGCGAGGTCGCGGCCGCCGAGGCGTTCGACGACCCGCCCGGCACCGTCCTGTACCCGGAGGAGGAGGTGGCCGTGTCCCGAGCTGTCGACAAGCGCCGCCGGGAGTTCACCACCGGGCGGCTGTGCGCCCGCCGGGCGCTGGTCAGGCTCGGCCTGCCCGAGGTGCCGATCCCGTCCGGGCCGGACCGCCAACCGCAATGGCCGCCGGGGGTCGTCGGCAGCATCACGCACTGCGCCGGGTACCGGGCCGCCGCGCTCGCGCACGACCGGTACCTCGCCGCTCTCGGCATCGACGCCGAGCCGCACGACCGGCTGCCCGACGGGCTCCTCGGCGCCGTCGCGCTGCCCGGCGAGCAGGCCCGGCTCGCCACGCTGGCCCGCAACGTAGCCGAGGTGCACTGGGACCGGCTGCTGTTCTCCGCCAAGGAGTCGGTCTTCAAGACCTGGTACCCGCTGGCCCGGCGCTGGCTCGGCTTCGAGGGCGCGGACGTGACCCTCGACCCGGGCGGAACGTTCCGCGTGCGGCTGCTGGTATCCGGGCCGGAGGTGGCCGGGCGGCCGCTGAGTACGCTCGACGGCCGCTGGCTGGTCCGCAACAGCCTCCTGGTGACCGCTATCGCGCTTCCGGCCGGCGGGTAACGGCCGACTGTGCCATTCCCGCGATGTGCCGGTCGACCTAGGATCCGGGTGTCGATTGCCCGCGGCGATGCCGACACAACCGGCCGGAGCCGCATCATCTCCGCACCAAGGGAGTGATCCGATGAAACCTGCGATTGGCGGCCGGACCTGGGCCGCGTTAGCCGCCCTGGGCCTGGCCGCGGCCGCCGTCGGCGCCGTGCTGAGCCCCGCTGGAGCGGTCGCCGACACCGGCGCCGACTCCAGCTACCTCGTCCTGTACCACGCCGGTTCGGCCACGGCCGGCGCGGCGAGCGCGGTCACCGCCGCCGGCGGCACGCTCGTCGCCGAGTATCCCCAGATCGGTGTGGTGATCGCGCGTTCGGCCAACGCCGGCTTCGCCGCTGCCATGCAACAGAACGCCAAGGTCGACGCGGCGGTCGCCACCAGGTCCTTCGGGACCGGGCTGCCCGACGTGCCGGCCAGCGACACCGCCGCGACGCAGGCCGCCCCGTCGTCCTGGGGCGACAGCCTGTCCAGCCTGCAATGGGACATGCGACAGATCAACGTTCCGCAGGCCCACGCGATCAACGCCGGTAGCCCGGCCGTGCTCGTCGGCGACATCGACACCGGTCTCGACTTCACCCACCCCGACCTGGCCCCGAACTACGATGCCGCGCACAGCGCGGACTGCCTCAGCGGAGCGCCTACGCCGCTGCCGGCCGGCAACGACCTGGACGGACACGGCACCCACACCGCCGGTACGATCGCCGCGGCCGCTAACGGCATCGGCATCGTCGGCGTGGCGCCGCACATCCGGATCGCCGGCATCCGGGCCGGCGACGCGGACGGGTTCTTCTTCCCCGAGGCGGTGGTGTGCGCATTCATGTGGGCCGCGAACGCCGGTATCCAGGTGACCAACAACAGCTACTTCGCCGACCCGTACCTGTTCAACTGCAAGAACGACCCGGTCCAGCGGGCGATCTGGAACGCCGAGCGGCGGGCCATCGGGTACGCCCAGTCCAAGGGGGTACTCGTCGTCGCCGCGGAAGGCAACGAGAGCACCGACCTGTCGCACCCCCAGGTCGACGTGATCAGCCCGGACTTCCCGCCCAACAGCGAGGTCGAGCGCAGCGTCACCAACGCCTGCGCGGTGGTACCCGTCGAGGTGCCCGGCGTCGTCGGGGTCACCGCGACCGGGAACCTGCGGCTCAAGTCCTTCTACTCGTCGTACGGGGTGTCCACGGTGGACGTGGCGGCGCCCGGCGGCGACTCGGTCCTGCAGCGCACCGCCGACGCGCCCAACGGCCGGGTCCTGTCCACCTACCCCGCCTCGGACATGGGGCACTGCCTGCGTCCGGTGATCGACACGTCCGGTGCCACCTACTGCTACCTGCAGGGCACCTCGATGGCTTCGCCGCATGCGGTGGGCGTGGCCGCACTGATCCGCAGCGCGCGGGGTGACCTGACCCCGGGCCAGCTGTCCGCCGCGCTCCAGCACGCGACCAACGGCCTGCCCTGCCCGGACACCTCCATCTACGCGCCGTTCCCGCAGAACAGCGGGGCACCGCAGACCTGCCAGGGCGGCCTCGGACACAACAGCTTCTACGGCTCGGGGGAGGTGGACGCCCTCCAGGCCGTGCGGTAAACGGTCACCGGACGCCGGGCCTCGCCGCACGACGGCGGGGCCCGGCACCCTTCCCGGTGCCGGGGGCGCTGTGGTTGGCTCGGGCTATGGCGGACGACCCGAAGCTCACCAAGATCACGCTCACCGAGGCGGAGATCCCCCGGCGCTGGTACAACATGCTCGCCGACCTGCCCAGCCCGCCGCCGCCGGTCCTGCACCCGGGCACCCTGCAACCGATCGGCCCGGACGACCTGGCGCCGCTGTTCCCGATGGCGCTCATCGGGCAGGAGGTGAGCACCGAGCGGTACCTCGACATCCCCGAACCGGTCCTCGACGTGTACCGCCTCTGGCGCCCGACGCCGCTGTACCGCGCGCACCGGCTGGAGCGCGCGCTCGGTACCCCGGCGAAGATCTTCTACAAGTACGAGGGCGGGTCGCCGGCCGGCTCGCACAAGCCCAACACCGCCGTGGCGCAGGCCTACTACAACGCTGCGGCCGGCCTGCGCCGGTTGACGACGGAGACCGGCGCCGGGCAGTGGGGCACCGCGCTCGCGTTCGCCTGCGCCCAGTTCGGCCTCGGCTGCGAGGTGTGGCAGGTCCGGGCCAGTTACGACCAGAAGCCGTACCGGAAGATCATGATCGAGACCTTCGGCGGGACGATCCACCCGTCCCCGTCAGACCTCACGGCGGCCGGCCGCAAGGTGCTCGCCGAGCACCCGGACTCCCCCGGCTCGCTCGGCATCGCGATCAGCGAGGCGGTGGAGGTCGCCGCGCAGCACCCGGACACCAACTACGCGCTGGGCAGCGTGCTCAACCACGTGCTGCTGCACCAGACCGTCATCGGCGAGGAGGCGCTGGTCCAGTTCGGCAAGGTCGGGCTGTGGCCGGACCTGATCGTCGGCTGTACCGGTGGCGGCTCCAACTTCGCCGGCCTGGCCTTCCCGTTCCTGCGCGAGAAGCTGGCCGGGCGGATCGACCCGACCATCCGGGCGGTCGAGCCGGCCGCCTGCCCCTCGCTGACCAAGGGCGTCTACGCGTACGACTTCGGCGACACCGCCGGCATGACCCCGCTGATCAAGATGCACACCCTCGGGCACGACTTCGTTCCCGACCCGATCCACGCCGGCGGGCTGCGGTACCACGGGATGTCGCCGCTGATCTCCCACCTGTACGAGCTGGGCCTGATCGAAGCCGTCGCGAAGACCCAGCGGGAGTGCTTCGAGGCGGGCATCCAGTTCGCCCGTACCGAGGGCATCGTGCCCGCGCCGGAACCGACCCACGCGCTGGCCGCCTGCGTCGAGGAGGCGTTGCGCTGCAAGGAGACCGGCGAGTCGAAGGTGATCCTGACCGCGCTGTGCGGGCACGGGCACCTCGACCTCGCCGCCTTCGGCAGCTACCTGGCCGGCGAGATGGTCGACCACGAACTGTCCGACGCGGCCATCGCCGAAGCGGTAGCGGCGCTGCCGGTTGTCCCGGCGTAGCCGGCCTGTACCGGACCCCCGCAACGGCGAGGAGGTGCGGCACGTCGGGCTCGTCGACGGCCCGGACGGTCGATTGCGCTCCAGCGGGGAGGTACCCGAGGGTGGGTTGATCTGGGTACTGAAGGGAGACCGGGAGTCCACTCTGGACGCCGCGGGCGACGCATGCCAGGCCGCCGTGGACGATCTGCACGGCTTCGCCCCGCTCGGGCTCATCGCGTTCGACTGCATCTACCGCAGCCGGATGCTCGGCGACGAGGGCACCCGACAGGAGGTGGAGCGGATGCTCAAGGTGGCTGACGCAGCCCCGGTCGCCGGCTTCTACACCTGGGGCGAGATCGCCCGTACCCGCGGCATCACCGGGTACCACAACCAGACGCTCGCCGTCCTCGCGGTGGCCTGACGTGCTGCCCACCGCGACTGCGCTCGCGACGCAGCGGCTGGCCGAGTTCCTCGCGGTGGTGTCCGGCGCGCCCGACGTCGCCGCCGCGACCCGGGTCGCCACCGAGCGGGCCGCCCGCGCCCTGGAGGCGGAGGTGGCCGTCGTGCTGGGCGGCGACGGCACCGTCGTCAGCTCGGTCGGCTTCGCGCTGGGCCGGGTACCCGAGGCCG
>WNGG01000792.1_pt1 | contig 34819 bp, 28 predicted proteins | sample 5400661 | NCBI WGS metagenome assembly WNGG01 (sample SAMN13153372, study PRJNA577476) | soil metagenome | isolation source: 100 cm soil or saprolite under Garry oak tree replicate 1 | place: USA:California | collected 2016-06-15
TTACCCTTTCGCGGCGGCCTTTTCGCCTTTGCGCCGCTTCACCTTGACCTGGTGATCTTCTTCGTCTTTCTCCTGTGCTGTCTTCAGGGCCGGTACAAGTGCGGCATTGAGCACCTGCTTGATATCGGAGGCGTAGACGAACTTCATCTCCTCGCGCAGCTCTTTGGGCAAGTCTTCTAGCAGGTCTTGCTCGTTCTTCTTGGGCAGGATGACCGTGCGAATGCCCGAGCGGTAAGCTGCCAGCACCTTCTCCTTGGCGCCACCAATCGGCAGTACTTTGCCTCGTAGAGTGATTTCGCCTGTCATGGCGACATCGGAGCGTACCTTGCGGCCACTTGCCAGCGAGACCAGCACTGTGACCATCGTCACGCCTGCCGATGGCCCATCTTTGGGAATAGCCCCGGCGGGCACATGAATATGTACCTGCTGACCCTCAAAGACGTTCTGGGGTAAACCCAGCGCCTCGGCATTCGAGCGCACATAGCTGAGCGCAGCCATGGCTGATTCCTTCATCACATCGCCCAATTGCCCGGTCAACGTCAACTGGCCATCTTTCCCAGGCATTACGGCCGCCTCGATGAAGATGATCTCGCCTCCTACCGAGGTTACCACCAGGCCGGTGGCAATACCCGGGCGATCTATACGCTCGGCTGCCTCCTCAAAGAATCGCTGCCTTCCCAGGTATTCTGAGACCTGGTCGGCCGTTACATTGATCGGGGTCTCTCTGCCCTCGGCGATCTGCTTCGCTATCTTGCGGCAGAGCGAGCCGATCTCGCGCTCCAGGTTGCGTACGCCGGCCTCGCGTGTATAATCGCGTATGATGCGGCGCAATGTATCGTCGTCTAACGTCAGTTCGTCCTTCTTGAGGCCGTTGGCTTCAAGCTGCTTAGACAGCAGGTAGTTGCGAGCGATATGCAACTTCTGTTCTTCGGTATAGCCAGAGAGTTCCAGGATCTCCATGCGATCGCGTAACGCCGCCGGAATGGGCTCCAGCGAGTTGGCTGTGGCGATAAACATCACTCTGGAAAGGTCGAAGGCCAGGTCCAGGTAGTTATCGCGGAAGTTATAATTCTGCTCAGGGTCCAGCACTTCCAGCAGCGCGGAGGAAGGATCACCGCGCCAATCAGCCCCGACTTTGTCCACCTCATCCAGCATCATCACGGGATCATTAGACTCGACGCGGCGCAGTGTTTGAATAATGCGTCCCGGCATCGCCCCAATGTAGGTGCGGCGATGCCCGCGAATCTCGGCCTCGTCACGAATGCCACCGAGAGACATGCGTGCGAACTTGCGCCCCAGGGCCCGCGCTATAGATTGTCCCAGCGATGTCTTGCCGACGCCGGGAGGACCCACAAAACAAAGAATCGGCTCGCGGTTGATCTGCCGGCGCGCCTCTGCTGACTGGAGCGGCTGTGTAAGACGCCGCCCGTTGCCTGCCGTACTCGTTTCCTCTGCGGCCACCTCTGCATCGTGTTGTGCGTGTTCGGCCAGGCGCTCTTCTTTCAGGCGGCGGACCGCCAGGTACTCAAGGATGCGGTCTTTGATCTTCTCCAGGTCGTAATGATCCTGGTCGAGCACCTGCCGCGCTCTTGGTACATCTATCTCCTCACCTGTACTCTTACTCCAGGGCAGGCTTGTCAGTAGCTCCAGGTAGGTGCGAATGATACTATATTCGGGTGAGACGGTTGGCAACTTCTCAAGGCGAGAGAGTTCGCGATTTGCCTCTTTCAAGGCCTCTTCCGGCATTCTGGCCTCTTCGATTTTCTGGCGCAGCTCATTGACGGTGGCCTGTTCTTCGCTTTCCTCGCCCAATTCCCGCTGGATTGCCTTGAGCTGTTCGCGCAGCAGGTATTCCCGCTGCACTTTGGTCATCTCTTCCTGTGCGCTTGTCTGGATCTTCTTCCCTAGCTCGAGGATCTCAAGCTCATGAGTCAGGTAGCTACTCAGTTCTTGCAGCTTGGCACGCACCGAGTCAAGCTCCAGTAGCTTCTGGCGCTGCTCCAGTTCCATCTGCACAAAGGTAGCGATGATATAGACGACCTGGCGCGGCTCTTCTAAATTTAGCGCGTGGGCGGCAACCCCCTCTGGCATGTATTGCACAAGCGTGATCAATCTCTGGAAGTAACTGATTACGTTGCGCTTGATGGCCTCTGTTTCCTTGTCCTCTTCCTCCACGTCTGGTCGGACCGTCACATGAGCTGCCAGGTAGGGCTTTTCTTGCGTGAACTCGCCAATCTCGACGCGTTCCAGACCCTGCACATATATCTGAATGTTGCCGTCGGGCATGCGAATCATGCGCACAACACGCGATACCGTGCCGGTATTAAAGATGTCCCTGGGTCCTGCTTGCTCTATGTCGCTAGATTTCTGTGCCACCAGTACAACCATGCGATTGCTGCGCATCACGTCGTCAATGAGGCGAATAGAGCGCTCCTGGCCAACGCCCAATGACTGCACAGAGAGAGGATAGACGACAGTGTCTTTCAATGGCAAAACAGGCAAGATCTCAGGAATGCTCGATTCTTCTTCGTCTCCTGTGTCGCGGGGCGCCTCTTGCTCCCCGGTAGTATATTCGTCCCCGGCGGAACTCTCCTCCTGATCACGGCTCTCACGCGAATCGTCTGGCTTTTCCTCCTCAATATTGGCCTGTTCTTCTGTATCAGGATTCTCCTGTGTGTCTGGAACACTGACAGGTAGTGTTTCTTCTGCCTGGCCTGTCTCTTTCGACTCCTGGCTAGCTTGATCTTTCTGCATAAAACCTTCTCAATCTGGACGACTACAAGAGGCAACATTTAGGATGACGTGCCCTCTTGGTTCCATGCCGCTCCCACTTTTATGGGTTATTTCCTCTCTAAGTTCCTTGAATATGCAAACGCTCTGGCTTGTTTTGAGGTAACTTGGGAAGGTCCACCCACAGGAACCCATTTTCATAGCGTGCCGTTACTGCCTCGCGGTCAATTGGTTGAGGCACAAGGACGACGAAACGGAATGGGCCATAGCGGATCTGCGCTTCCTGATAATAGAGGTTTTCCCCGTGTTCATGGTCATCACGCCGCTCGCCACTCACCACAAGGGCATCTTCATAGAGGGTAACCTCGATCTCCTCTTCACTCATCCCGGCCAGTTCGATTTTTACCGTCATGCTTTCCGCTGACTCGTGTATGTCGGCTAGAGGCCGCCATGTTACCGAACGTTGAGTGAGCTGGCTTTGTCGTAGAGCTTCCTGCAGCAGTTGTCGATAATGATGTTCTAACTGCTGCTGTGAGCCATCGGTATAACGATAAGTCACATAACGGTAACGCATGCGCATAGTTTGTTACCTCAAAAAAAAGAAAATGGCAAAGGGTACAAAAACAGGGTGCTTTGTCTTTCGCCCTATGCCATTACTGCATTCCAAGTAAACACATGCTTTAATCAGAGTATTGGGAGGTCCTTTTCTCCTTCAGCAAGAGCTTTCTGACATTCGGGACAGAGGTATTCAAACTCAGAATGACTGTCCGAAAGCACATCGCTTTGGATAATACGCGCATAGCGTAGACGTGTAGCTTTGTTACACCTTGCACAATTGACGTATGTTTCCGAGATGGCGGTTCGTCGGGTTCCAAGAACATCTTCCTGCATAACCGACCTCTGCCTTTCTTTTGTGTTTCAGTAGTCACAAAGGACTGTTGACAGGTAGCAAACTGGAGACGTAATTGTATCACCAGCGTATTCATTATGGCATGTGACAGAGAAAATTGCAAGGTGTTTGGCCGCATAGCGATGGTTTTACTTATTTCCTTGCGGTTTTCTTGACCCTTTGCTATAATGCAAACAAGTGATACTCGACACTGCTATTTTGACCGCTGAGCAACATAGTGCGTGATTGCTATCAATATCAACAAAGGCAAGCAAATGATCACGCAAGCAATCAAACGCTGGCTAAGCCAAATGTTGGCATGGTGGCCCTGGAGATCATCCGCGAAGACTGAATATGCTCCTACCACTGACTCTTTAAACAAGGGAGCCATACAAGGAGCGACGACGTGGCCGGCGACTGATGGCGTTGGAGTTGCATCCCAGCCCGAGATTGCTCCTCGCCGTCCGACTATCGAGGCATGGCCTGAACGTATTGTCCAGCCCTACCCACCGGCTCTGGAAGAACGAACTGAGTCACTGCCCCCGCCACTTGCAGAAAAGGCCAGAGAAGCCACACCTGACGCCCGTGAAGACCGGTCTTCTACTATTTCTCCTACGCCAGAAAAACATTTAGAGTTCCTACGCTTTCTGGTCAAGCGCGGCATTGTCAATGAAGGCTTTGCCGAAGGAAAAGTACCGGACCAGTACAGGAGAGAGTCGTGAGGTACCCCCACACCCCTACATGTTGTGAACCGATATCGTCTTACATGTAGGGGCGGCCCTTGCGGTCGCCCTGCAAGTCGCCCGCGCCGCCTAGGGCGTGGGCAAGGGTCGCCCGTGCCGCCCCAGGGCGGGGGCAAGCCCCGCCCCTACATTTCGTGAACTACTCCGTGGTTGCTGGCCGGGGCTGCGTTTCTTTTTCGGGAGCGGCCCGGTATCCATTCTGCGGCAGCTCGATCTTCTGATCCTCTTCAGCCATCTGCTGTAGAACGCGCTGTCGCACGAATAAATAACTGGCAACAATGGCAGCAGTGAGGCCAACACTAAAGCCAAAGATGGCCCAGAAACTACCTTTTTGTTTACGTACAGGCTCTAGCAAGCCTTCACCACGCTCGGCCAGGTTTTGCGCGGCCTTGCTACTACGTTTTGCTATGCCGGAAGTGATCTTACTGCTGCGCTCCACGAGTTCGTCCGTCAGCTGGCTGCCGCGTTTCACCAGCTTACTGCCGCGCTCTGAGAGTTCTTCGGTCAGGTGCTCACCGCGTTTGAGCATTTCGCGACGCCATTCTTCGCCCACTTTACGCATTTGCTCTGCAATCTTGAGGCTCTGTTCGGCATTCTCATTGAGCGCTACACGCAACTGCACCGCCTGCGCCTGCAATTGACGAGCCTGTTCCTGCAACTGCCGGGATTGCTCTGCAGCAAGTTGACGGCTGGCCTGCGCCAGCTCATCCAGTCGCTGGCGAGCAGCGGTTTGTGTAGTAACTGCAGTATTTTGTAACTCCTGCGAACGCTGGCGCAACCGTTCTACGATGGTATTGGCGATTGGGCCCAGCACAGTAAGCGCGAGTAGCGCTACACGTAGCCAGCGGCTTCCCTCTCGTTCGTTGTTCTGATTGTTCGTCTGCATATGATAGTTTCTCCTCTATGCGCTCTCCCTAACGTTCAATTTGATTCGGTTTCGCTCAATCTCAAGCAAGGCATACAGATACTATCCACACCCGTGTAGTAGCCTGGAAGAGATCGAACGCAACATGAGGCACACAAATCATAGTATGTCAGGTTGAGCCGTTATATGTCAAGGCAAGTGAGGGCGCCAGTGATCCTTAGAAGTCCTCGATAGCAGACTCGCTCAGACGCAGTACCAGGCGGCAGAAATGGAGCATCGCTGCGGCAGATTCTAAATAAGCTTCGTCGCTGGCCGTGGCTAGCTGACTTGCTGCTGCCTGGCGGCGTAGGGCACGCAGAACTACCATCACATCTTCCTTGGATGACTTGTCGAGATCGCCTCGCTGCATCAAACGAATCACCTGCGAGACTATTGAGTCGACTTCGCGGCGCATCATGCTCAAGTCATTCAGCCAGGCATCATCGTCTTCTGGCATACCACTATCCGCCGACCCATCATCCCAAAATAAATCGTCTGCGGCCTGCTCGCGCCATGTAGTGTCACTGCGTATCCCCTTGCGCGTTGGTTGGAGGTGAGTCTTGGGTTCTTCCTGTGTTACCCCTAGCTCATTCAGGAGGATAGCCAGTTCTTCTTCCCAGCCGGCCATAGAGACCCTTCCTTTCAATGACATGTGTGAGAGATTTCTTACATGTCCACACATATGCAATGAATGACTCTTTGTGAAACAACCACAAAACCACGTTGTCGGAGTATTCTGGCAACGCTTCGTCTGGCCAGTCTTCTCGTATTCCAAGACTAGGATACCAGATGTGTCAAGACAGAAACGCAGGGAAGCAGGCAGCGCCAGATGCAATACATTTACGCTGGCAGCACGATCGCCGGGAGATGAGGAAGGACGGGCCATACGGCCGTCACAATGAGCGCAACAACCAGCCAGAGCGTGAAGTATACCTCGAGCGCTATCGTCTGTCGCATTGCCAGGTGCAAGCCAGCAGGCGTATCTGTACGCAGCACGCCACTTATCGCCACTGCCAATGTAGGCAGTGTCCATAGGGTGAGGAGGAGAAGGTGCGGTGCATTCTTTGGGAGCGCCAGCACAATAATCAACGTATACGCTGCTGCCAGGAACAGCAAGTACAGAATGCGACTCCAGCGTAAACCCAGCAGTGAAGTAAGGGTGTGTTTTCCCGCTTGAGCGTCGCTTTCGGCATCGCGCATATCATTGAGATGGATCACAGCCGTCGCCAGCAAGCCAAGTGGAATACTGTAAAGAAGCACGCTACGATCGAGGTGGCCGGTCTGCACCATATATGCTCCAAGCGTGATCAGCGGGCCAAAAACTGCGAAGCAGACTAATTCACCAAGAGCGAGCGCAGAGAGCGACCGGGACGTCGCACTATAGAAGTAGGCGCAGAGGAGCCCGGTGAAACCAATCAGGTAGGTGAGTAATCCACCTGAAAAGGCTGTAATTGCGCCAAATAAAACACCCAGTCCCAGGGCAGTGAGTCCAGCATACAGCACGTGTGTAGGTCGAATAAGGCCTTGTTGGATCAGCCCACCGGGACCAAGTGGATTGCTTATATCGATCCCTCTGAGATAGTCGTAATAGTCATTAACCAGGTTCGCTCCTACCTGGAGTAGTGCTACTGTAACGATAGTAGCAATGAAGCGTTGGGGGTGAAAATGTCCAAGTGGAGTTTTCGATGAGACACTCTGTATCCAGGCCAGTACGGTACCGACTACGACAGGCAAAAGCGAAAGGGCAAAGTAGGCGGGACGAATGCCATCCCACCACACATGGAGCCACTCGACCAGACTGCGGCGGTATTCTGCTGGCTGCACTACCAGCGGCACCGGCACCATTACGGCTTGGGTGGCGGCTACCGAGTGGACAGAGACTTCGGGTTGAAGTGTATTGATAGTCTGAAGTGATCCCAGTGGTATCGTTGGGACTTCTTCTGCTTGCACCGAATCCGCCTTGACAACTTTAGGGCCAGGCACCGGGACGCCATCCGCCGAACCTTTATTTTGCATAAGTTTGCATATGCCCCTTTCAGTATGTTTTTAAGGAATAGATATCCTGAAAGTATTACATCTTATAGACGAGAAATTGCCTCTGCCAGAAATACGCCTGGCTATTAATATCAGTATACAGTCCAGAGAATCATTCACCTTTTTGGCTGTTCCGCCGTGCCTTCATGCGCAAATTGACTACTTGGCTGGAAAAGGATAGAGCTACGAGGTGTGGTACTCTTGCAATGCTTGTTGCAAGGCAAGCATTGTCTTCTGTAACTGCGCCTGCCCTGCCGCTGTAGTCAGGTCTCCACGTGTCTTTTCCAATATTCCTCTTGCAGCATCCGTCGTGCGCCGCAGGCCTGCTGTAACGGCATCAGGAAAATCGATGCTGGTAAGGAGAGCATAGATGTCGTCCATGTAGCCCAGGAACAGCTCACAGCTATCGATGTTGCCCCGGCGCAATTGGTCCAGCAGGTAGCGTCTGAGTTCTCCTACGGCCTCTCCCAGCCCATTGAGATAGGCTGCCCAACCAATAGAGAGTTCCTGGGCTATAGGTAGGGGGCGACCCTGAACGAGTGCTGCGAAGGTCATGGCCTCGGCATATTCTTTCTGGGCGTCCTGTACGAAACCTGCGTAGAAGATATCTTGATGGTCCAGCAGGTCCAGTCTCATCTCTGCAAGCAGTGCCGCTGCTTGTGACATCAGTTCCCCGGCAGTATGGAACTCCTGTCGATGAGTTGCGCGGATACTATTGGCGCAACAACGAATGGCAGCCCGCGACCTGGGGAGTGCCCGCTCTCGCGCTGCATGCTTAAGCGTTAAATGTTCAATTGCTGCCTGGCCAACCTGATCCAGATTGTCGGTCATGAATGACCCCCTGTCCGTTTTCCACGACAAGCATAGCACGTAAGCCCGGCATCCGCAAGAGGTCTAACCTGGCAGGGCAACCTTCGCATCCACCCTGCCTGGAGGAACAGTAATGCCCATTAGAGCAATCGATAAACATCGATCTCTGGCGGAAAGCTCATGCTACTCAGGTCACCCACCCAGAAGAGTTGTTTCATCATTTCAGCGATGGCGTATAGCAGGTGTTGCTGGGCTGCCTCACGGCCACGTTCGAAAGCAGGGCCGCCACGATAGGCTGCCAGGGCTGAGAACCAGGGGTTCACAGGAGACCTCTCGCTCATGCGCACGATATACATCTCCATTTTCAACGCACCACTTTCAACAGGAACCATAATGCGCAGTTGCGGCTCCTGCTTGATGATATCCAGGCGATAGAAAACCCCGTAGTGGTCGCGCGATGCCTGGAAGATTGAGACTTCCGGAATGGAGTTCTCATCAAACTGTTCGTGCTTTGAGCGTTCCATCTCTACTCCTAAATCCGCCAGGAAGTTTTCAAGCTGCTCATCAATATTCATGTTCTCTACCTCTCTGCACCTTCCTATGTGCATTCTCACCAAAGCTTTTGGGAAAAGAGAAGAAGGTGCGAGGACGCCTCGCGCTCCGGCAGGGGATTCCTCTTCACTCCTTTTCCACATCAAACAATCATCACCTCATTATTCCCTGCCTGCTGGCAAAAAGCGGAAAAAGTGAAAATATGTTCCCCTTTTCGGCTATGCTACAATAGGGGCGTATGCTGTCATACTTTAAGACGAGGAGCTAGAGATGGTTTCTGTTGGTGTCATCGGCAGTGGTGCCTGGGGCACCACACTTGCCCTGCTGCTGGCACGCAAAGGCAGCGTGACCACCCTCTGGGAGCATCGACCTGAGCGAGCCATGCAGATGCAACAGCAGCGAGAGAACACGTTTTTCTTGCCTGGCTGTCATTTTCCAGATACGCTGCGTGTCACCTCGGATATCGTGGAAGGTACCCAAAATAAGGACATACTCTTGTTCGTCACCCCTTCGCAGCGCATGCGGGAGAACGTGCGCTTACTTGCTCCTTATATTGAACAAGAGACCCTGCTGGTGAGCGCCAGCAAGGGCATCGAAATAGACAGCCTCAAACGCATGACGGAGATCATTTGCGAGATCATGCCTCCGGCTCGCAGCCGGGTTGCGGCGCTTAGTGGCCCAAATATCTCGCGCGAGGTGGCCGAAGAAAAGCCGACTGCCGCCGTCGTAGCTGCTTACGAGCAAGAGATAGCGGTGCGCGCGCGTTCAATCCTCAGTACTGCGCATTTCCGTATCTATACAGCGGACGATGTAATTGGCGTTGAGCTGGGCGGGGCGCTCAAAAATATCATCGCTATTGGCGCGGGTTTCAATGACGGCATGGGTTATGGCGATAATGCAAAAGCTGCTTTTGTAACGCGGGGTCTGGCAGAAATAGCGCGCCTGGGAGTTGCTGCCGGGGCCAATCCGCTCACCTTCTCGGGCCTGGCTGGTATGGGCGATCTGATCGCCACCTGCGCCAGCTCCTTGAGCCGCAACCACGAGCTCGGACGACGATTGGCGGCGGGCGAGAAACTGGAGGAGATACTGGCCTCAACGCGCACTGTAGCAGAAGGCATCTCTACTACCAGGGCAGCGCTACAAATGGCGGCACGCTACCACGTTGAGATGCCGATTACGCAACAACTCAGCCTGGTTCTCTTTGAAGGGCATGATCCCCGTAGAGCCGTGCCAGAGTTGATGATGCGCGACCTCAAAGGCGAATTAGACCCGTGAGGCCCGGTTAGAGTATGTGGAATGCTTTCCCATACAGGAGTCTTTATTCACACAATCCCTTGCCGGATAGCATAAGCAACTGCGGCAGCACGCCCTGGGACATCGAGCTTGACAAAAATATTGCTCAGGTGACGATTGACTGTGCGCGGACTTATCACCAGTACCTCGGCGACCTCGCGGTCTGTATGCCCTTCAGCTACCAGGCACAGCACTTCCAGTTCCCGCCCCGTGAGGTGAAGTACGAGCCTGTTGCCTGCTTCCCACTTCTCTATGTGGGGGATAGATATCGAACTGCGTGAAGCCTGCCCCTGGGTCGCTGGCTGGGTATTTTGTCTCGGGGATAAACCTGTCAAGGGAGTGTGTAATGCCTGCGCGCCATCCCGTTGCTCTAATTCACGCACCCCTTTTTGTACCGTGTCCACCAGGCTGGCAGCACGCTGCATGTGGTAGCGTAGAAAGAGTTCCCGTGCGCGATCGCACAGATCATGCAAGTGCGTTGGGGTGTGATCTGTCACAAGGGTGATCGTACCGCTACGCAGCAGTTCTGCTCGCGCCTGCTCATAGTAGATTGCAGCCTCTTCAGGCTCGTTACTGGCGCGCTGGCAGAGCGCCAGGCCGTCCTCAAAGGCCTGCTCTGCCGTCTCCCAATCGCCTGCCTGCGTGGCTACCACGCCCAATATGCGATCAACCGAAGTGCCATAGTACATAAAGCCACGCATTGAGCGCATCCGCTCGATGTAGGCAGCAGCTCGTACATGCGCCTCAATATGCAAATACCCTTCTGCGAGGAAGGGGATATAGAAATTGCCGGCCAGCCCAGGTGGTTCGGGGATGGCGGCTGCCCGGTCAAGCTGTTCCTGAGCGGCTTTCCCGCGCCCGGTCACCGCGAGAAAATGCCCATAAAGCGCTGTTGCCCCGGCAATCCACTCGGTTATCGAAGCTGCCTGGATGCTCGCCTGAAAAAACCGTTCCGCTTCGGGCCAGTTACCAATGCGGAACTGTAACTCTGCCTGCGCCAGCAGCGCATTTGGTTTGAGACGCGCATCGTTGTTTGCCAGCGCCTCTTGCAGCGCCTGTTGCAGGCGCGCGTCGCTGCTCGCCCAGTCGCCTTGAGCAAGTGCCATCACGCCCTGATTCCAGTACAACAGGCCCAGGATACCGCGCGCTCCATAGCGGCGAGCCCGTTCAAAGCTGCGCAGCGTGCAGAGACGCGCGTGCTCCATCTCTCCCAGCGCCTGGTATACGATGCCCAGTACCTGGTCTACCAGCGCCGCGCGGAAAGGGTCGCCTATTGATACATAGAGCGAGTGGGCTTGCTCCTGGAAACGAATAGCCTCGTGGATGTGCTCACCCCAGCCACGCAGCCAGCCCAATAACTGCAAGGCAAATGCCTGGCTCCCACGGTCTCCGCTGTATGTCGCCAGCTGGTGTGATCGCCACAGCTCTGCTTCGGCTTCTTGCGTACGGCCAAGCATTATATCGAGTGTAGCTTGCGCTTGCAAAAGCAGGATGTGCTCGTTAGTACTCGTGAGCTGCAGGGCCATGCTGCCAGTTGGGAAGCTGCGTCCTGGAAACCAGCGCACCTGTGTTGCCTCCTCAAACGCCGCATTTGTTGCTCTTTCAGTCTCTGCTACAGCGTTAAATGCGCTAGATGCCGCTTGAAGATGGGCCATCGTCTGATCATATTTGCCTTGCATACGGTAGACATCCGCCAGCAAGCGATTCACCTGTGCCAACAACAATGACTCCGTGTATCCTGTTCCGGTCCCGCGTAAGTCTTGTAGCGCATGTTGAAAAGCAAGCGCGGCCTGCTCGAGCTCCCCTAGTTTGAACCAGCTTTCACCGATCGACAGGTAGAGTTGCGCGGGCGCCGGCAGGTGACCGCCCGGGCCAGATGGACCTGCCTGTGTGGATGGATCTTGTACCAGCCTCAACACTGTACGAAAGTGGCCAATAGCTTCTCGATGAGCCTGCTGGCGTACTGCATCCTCACCTGCAAGCAGACTCCAGCGTAATGCTCTTTGCTTGTCGCCGCTCAAGACAAAGTGACGGGCCAGTTCTGCAGCATAGGCTGGAGCAGCATCAGCGTAGCCTTGTTCCAGGGCCAGACCAATTGCGCCATGTAGCGCTCGCGCCTGCTGTGTTGGAACCTCCGCGCTCAGCGCCTCTTGCACAATGCCCTGACAGAACATATAGATGGGGGATGTCACTATGCCTTTTGCAGGAGCCAGGTCTGAAGCGAAAGATGTCTCGGAGCTCCCTGCTGAGCTGCTTATATACTCCTCCTCACTGGCCTCAGCAGCAGGAACTCTGGCAATCACTGCAGCCTGGGTCGCCTCGTTGATTAACAAATGTACCTGTTCTTCAGATTCTTCAAGCACATCTGCCAGGACATCCAGCGTGAATGTACGTCCCAGTAAAGAGGCAACGCGCAGCAATTCCCTGCAAGCTGTGCTCAATCCCTGGAAGCGCTGCTCCACCGCCAGGGTTATGCTTTCTGGTATTCCGGCATCGATGGCGCGCGTTGCTATCCACTCACTATTGCGTAGCACTAGCAACTGGTTCAGTGTCAGCGTGCGTACCAGTTCTTCCAGGAAGAAGGGGTTACCTCCGGCGCGACTGAGCAATGACAGGGCCAGCTCCGCAGAAAATGTACCGGGGAGAAGCGCATGCAGGTGTCGCTCGGCGGCATCTGCATGCAGCGGCCCAAGCGGCAAGAGCAACAGCAAATCCTGGCGTACTAATTCACCTAGCGCCCTTGCCGCAGCCGTTGATACTACCCGGTCTGCCACTTCTGCACGCTCTCTGGACGGAGTTGGCGGGCGTGTCACACCTACCAGCGCGACGTTACTACCATGCAGGCGCACGGTGAGGAACATCGTGAGTTCCAGGCTCCCACTATCAGCCCACTGCAGGTTGTCGATGCCCAGTAGAACTGGTCGCTCCAGTGCCATACGCTCTAATGTGGTTGCCACAGCGTCGAAAAGGCGGAACTTTTCCTGGTCAGGTGAGAGTACTTCCGGCTCGATTGTCAAATGCAACATCCTGGGCAGGTCGGGGAAGAGGCGAGCCAGCGCTGCGACGAGGGGGGTACCTGTCAGAGAGGTCACTTCTGCCATAGGGGCACGAGTCTCATGCTCGCCGGTCGCTTGCAGGTCGCCTGGAGAATGTGTAAGCCCTGCATAGTGACGCAATTCTTCTGTGGTCGATGTACGTATGACCGGGCGTAATGCCTCGATAAAAGGAAGATAGGGAAACATACCACCCGACTCGTATGTGCGGCCTTCCAGCACACGGAAACCGCGCGCCCTGGCTTCCAGATACATCTCTGCCAGTAGACGCGACTTGCCCATGCCCATCTCGCCGCTGATCATCACCGCCCGCGCTCCTATTGGCCTGTTGAGCGCAACCGTGTCGAGCACAGCGCGTATAGCCTGCATCTGGGCTTCACGCCCTACTAATGGTAATGACCCACTGAGTAACTCTAGCCCTGAAAGTGGATCAGCGAATGGCGCCTGCATGGTGTTTCCAATCTAACCACCGGAGAATTGCGTGCCTGTAGTTATTCTGTCGACCCTGCTACTTTTCTGTGTTCTGGCCGTTGTGCCTTGCGCCTCTTCAAGTATGGCCAGATGTCGTGGTAAGTAAACAAGGCGTAGAAGACGATCAAGAAGGGAACATCGAACAAGAAATAGAACCAGAACAATGGCGAATCGTGCAGCAGCAGGAGATGGTAGAGGAGCGCCAGCGCTACAATCGTTCCATACACCACTGCTACGATAGCCAGAGGGCGCACTCGCGCCCATTCGCGTTGTGTTGCCAGCCAGAAAGACGCGGCACAATTGCCCAGCACGATTGCGCCGATGAAGCGATCAAGCATATGAGGAATGCTTGTAGGCCAGAGCGGGAGAGGTACTTCTGGCAGGAAGAAAAACGCTAGCCCTATGACCAGGTTAAAGCTGCCTGCAATAAAGGCAAATCCGCGCTCGAGCGGGCTAAAAGTGCGATGGTCCATGTATTCCCCTTTCCTTGTCTACATTGCCTCGATTATACTAGACGCACAGGCAGCGTACAATAGGCGCGTTAGGACGAAAAGATTATCGTATCTCGTGATATAATGATGCGACCCATACGGAAGGAGACGACTATGAACCGAAGACGAGCGCGAACGGCTTCTCTCGCTACAGTCTACCTGGCCTGCCTGCTAGCAATCATGTTTGCCCTGGCGGCATGCGGTGGGAGCAATGCTCCGACCGCGCAGCAATTGATCAAAAACGCGCAGGCTGCCATTCAAAAGGTCAAATCGTACCATTTCAACCTGGTAGTCGATAACCCGGGCGAGGGAGAGGTATTGACCATCAAAAGCGCGGATGGCGATGTTCTCGTTCCCGATAAGCTGCAAGCGAAGGCGAATGCGCTGGTATTTGGCAATGTCGTCAATGTCCGGATCATCGCCATAGGCGATAAGCAATATGTCACCGATCCTATCACCGGGAGTTGGACGGCTGCTAATGGACTGCTCGATCCACGCACGCTCTCAGACTCGAAAATGGGTGTTGGAGCGATTCTTGGTCACATACAAAACCCCAGTATGCCTACCGATGCAAATGTGGACGGGACGCCCTGCTGGAACATCGATGGCAAGCTCGACGCTAAGTACCTGGCTGGTATCACTAGCGGTACAGCGTCAGCGGGCTCCATGGTAGCGGTCACTACTTGCATAGGGAAGGCCGATAACCTGCCCTACCTGATGCGTTTAAGTGGTATAGCTGCGCGGGGCGATACTGCTAAAACTGTACGCACCTTCAAACTCTCAAAATTTGGGGAAACACTGGTCATAACGGCACCCATTTAGCATGCGGTGGTTCGCCCCTGGTGGTCGCCATGGTATGAGGTGAAAACATGCAACGCAGAGCAGCGTTGTTGGCAGTATTGGCGGCAAGCGCCGCTGTATTTCTCACGGCTCTCGATCAGACGGTCGTCGTGACGGCCTTGCCACACATCATCGTTGACCTGCAGATTCCGGTGACTCAGCTTGACCGGGCTGCCTGGATCATCAGTGGCTATCTACTGGGCTATGTTGTCGCTATGCCCTTGATGGGTCGAGTTTCAGACATGTATGGGCGGCGCCGCGTCTTCATCACCTGCCTGTGCATCTTCGCTCTCGGTTCGCTCTTCTGCGCTCTGGCGCCTGTTCTGGGCGACAATGTGTCCCTCGACTTTTTACAGGGCATAGGAATTGATGTCAGTTCCCCTGGCTTGATCTGGCTGGTAGCGGCGCGCTTTGTGCAAGCGGCAGGCGGCGGCGCGGTTGTACCGGTCGCAATGGCGGTGGCTGGTGACTTTTACGGGGAAAAACGGCGCGGCCTGGCCCTGGGGTTGATAGGTATGGTGACCGAGGCCGGCGGCGTACTCGGTCCCCTTTATGGTTCGGTAATTGTGCAATATGGCGGGTTTAGCATTCCACTCGGGTCATCTATCCTACAAACATCTGGCTGGCAAACTATCTTCTATCTCAACTTGCCCATCGTAGCGGTTCTGCTTGTCTTCATCTGGCGTCTTGTGCCGCCCGGGAAGCTACCCTTTGCTGGAGGCCAGGAGACGATTAACACCAGGCAACGTGTTGATCTTCCTGGCGCACTCCTGCTCGGTGCTTCGCTAGTCTGTCTCAGCCTGGGATTATCTCAGGAAGCAGCGCAGGTCGGTCCAGCGGCAAGCGGGCCGGGCTCGGCTCCCATACAAAATAATCCCTGGCTCATCGCTGCTGCGCTGATCTTGCTGGCGGCTTTTATTGCCTTTGAAATATACGCCGAACGCGTGAATAATCGCGCTGAGGTCATCCAAAGGATGACGCGGGTATGGCCTATCGTCGAACCGTCAGTGTTCAAGCGTATGACTTTCTCTGCGGCTGCGCTCGCCAGCCTGCTGGTGGGGACCGCACTTATTATCGCGATGGTTGATATTCCGATATTCGTGGCAACAGTACTGGGACGGTCAGCGATTGATAGTGGCCTTGCGCTCTTGCGGCTCACGGCTATGATCCCCGTAGGAGCGCTCATTGGCGGCTGGCTCTGCTCGATCATCTCGTGCCGCCTGACGGCCCTCCTGGGCCTGGTACCTACGGCGATAGGTTTCTGGCTGATGCACCTCTGGCCTCTTGATGTTGGCTGGACACAGATTACCATCAGTACCCTTATCGGCGGGCTGGGTTTTGGGCTGGTGATTGCACCGATTGGTACGACTGCCATCAACGCGGCCAGCAGTCGCCAGATCGGCATGGCCTCATCTGTAGTGACGGTGCTGCGTATGGTGGGCATGATCCTCGGCCTTGCAGCGCTGACCTCCTGGGGGCTAGGGCGCTTCCGCGCGTTGGCGGCAGCATTCAAGCCACCCCCAGGGGTGTCTGCTTTCAGCGCAGCCTACAATACGCTCTATGGCCAGTATCTCGTTGTCTCGGCCCACGAGGTCTACACGGCCATTTTCCTGGCAGCAGGTGTGTTGTGCATTGTGGCGCTTGTGCCCGCCTTTTTCCTGGAAGGGAGAAAACCTTCTCCCTATTTTATACGTAGACGTGGTGATAATACATATTTTCCTGATGTAACTAAAGACCAGAAACCCGCTATTGGCAGGTAAGTCCAGGGGCTCCCGCAAGAGGAACCCGGAATGAGGCAGATGTAAGCGCATGAGCAGAGATAGAGATGCATCGCAGGAGTACTGGGAAGAACCTTCAAATGATGGCTATGAGCATGATGTGCTTCCCAGGAGGCGTCGAAGACGAGATGATGAGGAAGCGGATTTTCGCCCGCGTAGAAGACGGCGGGCTCGCTGGCCCTTTCTGCTCGTAGGCTGTATAGGAGGCATCTTTATCGTTGCCATAGCCGCCGCCGTTGGTATATTCGCGCTTAGCAGCAGTTTGCCAACTGGAGGCCTGGGAAGCGTTGGCAACGCTCAGACGTTTACGAGCACAAACCAGCAACAACTACCGCTTTCCTCCAGTATAGCGCAGGTGCAGGTACATAATCAGATTGGCGATGTCTCCATCACAGAAGACCCCACTGTCACTGCACCAACAGTGACGACCATCAAAAAAGTCAAGGCTACGAGCAGCGCTAGCGCTAGCAAGGAATTCGGACGTATTCTGGTCCAGGTACAGCTGCCCAGTGCGCCATCTAATACCCTGACGGTGAGTGCGAGCATACCCAATGCAAGCGGCACGATCCTGGGCAAAGCCAGTGACACCGTAGACGTGATGATCACATTGCCAGCGGCAGTGAGTACGAATGTAGGGACGCCGCTGGCGGTTAATGTCATAACCTCGGTGGGAAATGTGCTGGTCAGTGGAATGAACGCTGTGCTGGTAGTGAAGAATAATATAGGCAACGTGACGGCCCATCAAACACGCCTGGTCGATGGCTCGCACCTGGAGACGGGTACGGGCGATGTAATCTTCGACGGGACGTTAGTTACATCTGGCAGTTTAAGCTCTGATCCCTGCAACAACCCTACCAGCGCCTCACACCCCATGTACAAGATTCAAACTGAGCGGGGAAACGTGGATGTCACTTTGCCCGTCACGACTAACGTTATCCTTGATGCCAACGTCAATGTCGGCATGATCAACAGTGAATTTGCCATCAAGGTTACAAACACGGGTGGGTCACCCAGTTATTGCGGTCCGCTGCTCTCTAACCCGCTCACACCACCCTCCGGAGTGCTGGTGTTGGATGTGAGCTCTGGAAATATTGCTCTGCACGCAGGGTAGCTGTTGCGTGTGTCTCTTTGCCCCCGGACTCTTGCCAGTTGCTTAACGCTACAGTATAATTGCTCGAGAATTTGGCCGTTGTTATTTTATGCATCGTCTCAGCAAGGTGCAGAGGAGCGTTTATGGATGTAGTGAACAGGCAGCCGAGTCTGGCCTCGATACAGTTCCTTACCGGTCCGCTGGCAGGAAATACCGTTCAAATCAGCAAAACAACCATCACTATCGGACGTGAGCCTGGCAACGATATAGTCATCTCTGATCCGACCGTTTCGCGACAGCATGCACGGCTCATCTATAATGGATCGCAGTGGAGTATCGAGAAACTGAATCTACAGAACACCCTCGCAGTCAACAGGCGTGAGGTGCAGCAGACGGTGATAAGCGACCGCGATACTATCAGCATTGGACCAGGAACCTCCTTTCTCTTCATCAGTGGCGCAGGAACGAAGAGACCGGTTCCTCCGCCTCCAATGCAACCGCAACAGGTGCCGTTCCCTTCTCCTCAGCAACCTTTTAATGTACAGTCCTGGCCTCAGCAACAACCTCAAGTAGTAGCGTCTTCACCTGCTCCTATGCCAACGGTGGCGGCTCCGCCACCAAGGCCGGGTCAGCCGGGAGGCGGGACGCAGGCATCGCTATTCACCGCCGGAAGCGAGGTTTCCGCTGGCACTGCCAATATACGCGGCGTACCATCGCTGGAGATCAGCAGCAATGTCCACCAGGACAAGCAGGCATATCCCCTTACCAAGCAGGTTATTAATATTGGACGCGATCCTTCGAATGACATCGTCATCAATGAGCTGGTCGTCTCCGGTTTTCATGCCCAGATCGTGCGCGAAGGCAACCAGCTCGTACTGGTGCATCCCCATCCAACCAGGCAGAGCACGCTCAATGGTTTGCTCTATCAAGGACACCATATTCAAGGAAACGAGCAATTCCGCAGGCCGCTGGCCCGTGGGGATATCTTCCGTATCGGCGATGAGCATGGCACATTGGTGACCCTGACCTTCAACGATGGTAGTGGAGCGCCGCAAGATATCGCCCCCGAAATTCGCCCGATTCCTCTAGGGGCTGCCGTTATCACTATCGGGCGATTGCCCAGTAATAATGTTGTGCTCAATCACCCGCAGGTTTCCGGACAACATGCTCGCCTGGAGCAGGTGCGAGGGGGCTATCGCATCATCGATATGGGCAGCACCAACCATGTCTATGTCAACGCCCAGCGTGTAACAAACCAGTTGCTTAAGCCCGGTGACGAGGTGCGCATCGGTCCATTCAAGCTGACCTATACAGGCACGCAGTTGACCCAGCATGATGAGAGCAACAGTATCCGTATCGATGCATTGCATCTCAAAAAGGTCGGCAACAAGCAAACTATCCTCATCAGCGATATTTCCGTCGCCGTTCCGCCACGCAAGTTTGTTGCGCTGGTAGGTGGCTCGGGCGCGGGAAAGTCCACACTTATGGATGCGCTCAACGGCCTCCGGCCGGCACAGCAGGGCGCCGTTCTTTATAATGGGCAGGATTATTATCGCCATCTCGCAGCTTTCAGCACACAGCTTGGGTATGTGCCGCAGGATGACATCATCCACCGTGATCTGACCGTGGAGCGCGCCCTCTACTACGCTGCAAAGATGCGCCTGCCGGAGGATTTCACTGCAGAGCAGGTCAGGCAGCGTATCGATGAGGTGCTGGACGACGTGGAGATGAAGCACCGGCGCCACTTGCTCGTCAGTAAGCTCTCTGGCGGCCAGCGCAAGCGCGTCTCCATCGCGCTGGAATTGCTGGCCAATCCAAGTGTGTTCTTCCTGGATGAGCCAACATCGGGCCTGGACCCGGGCCTGGATCGTAAAATGATGTTCCTCTTGCGCAAACTGGCCGACAAAGGACACACCATTGTTCTGGTGACTCATGCCACGAATAATATCAACGCCTGTGACTACGTGTGCTTCTTGTGTCAGGGTGGCCGGCTGGCCTATTACGGACCACCGAACGAGGCGAAGACCTACTTCGGCAAGACCGACTTTGCCGAGATTTACAGCGCGTTGGAACCGACCGATGAGAATCCCAACATTCCGGCGCAAGCGGAGGAGAAATTCAAGGCATCCCCGGAATTCCAGAAATATGTCGTCGAGCCGCTCAACCAGAGGCCAGCCGGACGAGCAAATGTACAGCAGCAAACAGTTGAGGTAAAGCCACCCAAGCGTGGTGATCCATGGAAGCAGTTTTTATTCCTTTCCATGCGTTACGTGGAATTGCTTAAAAATGATACCGTAAACCTCCTCATCCTCTTGCTGCAGGCGCCTGTGATCGCGCTGATTCTGTACTTCCTCGCAGCGCATGATGTCTTCAATCCGACCAATGTTGTGACCTGTCCGCCTAACCCGCAGCATCCTGTCCCGATCACTGCTCCCAGCCACAGTAAGTTTGACTGTCAAAACGTGGTCAATGCCCTTAAAACACCGCAAGGGCAGGTATTCCTGCAACAGAATCACCTGACCGCAGATCAGGCACTGCAGCAGTCTATTGCACCAGGTTCTGGCGGAAATGCGCAAAAGATCCTGTTTATCATGGCCTTTGCTGCCGTAATGTTCGGCTGTATCAATGGAACCGGCGCGATCGTCAGGGAAGCCGCCATCTACCGGAGAGAGCGCGCGGTGAACCTGGGCATTGCACCCTATATGTTCTCCAAGATCGTGGTTCTTGGCCTGCTCTGCCTGCTGCAAAGCGCGGTGCTGGTACTTGTAGTGAACGGGACAGCGCCGTTCCAGAATAGTGTCTTCCTGCCGCCCATCCTGGAAATATACATTACTATGGCCCTGACGTCGATTGCTGGCTTGATGTTGGGCTTAACCATTTCAGCAGTCGCCCCGAATAATGATCGCGCGACGAGCTTTATCCCAATCATCCTTATTCCACAGGTGATCTTCTCGGGGATCATCTTTGCGCTTGACAATCCGGGCTTACAATTCCTCGGCGCGTTCTTCGCGGCGCGCTGGTCGATGGCAGGACTGGGTTCGACGATTGGCCTGCACGGGGAGGCGCTGGGCAGCGGGAAAGACTATGCATACAGAGGTACTCTCTTCTCAAGCTATAGCCAGAGCGAGGCTATTGTACATCTCTTGCTTATGTGGCTTGCCCTGGTAGTGATGAGTGTGGCTTTTATCATCCTCATCGCTTACTTCTTGAAGCGCAAGGACATTCGACAGTAGTTGCCGTGGAGATACCCACCACAGGCGTCTCCACTTCCTTCTCGATGGTACTTCTTGGCATTGTCCTTGCTTATTCACGTCAACGTATGCTATGGTAGCAGTGTTCTCATGGGCATTGTCAAGATAAGAGAACGAGCAAGCAGGCTGTGTTACTTAACAGGCGTATCATCGTCGGAATCTGTGGAGGCATTGCATCCTACAAAGCGGTCGAGCTTGTAAGCCAGTTGCAGCAGGCAGGCGCGCTTGTAGATGTAATCATGACGGAGCACGCGGAAGATTTCGTGCGTTCGCTGACATTCGCGACCATGAGTCACCGGCGTGTGTACGCGGATCTTTGGGAACCTTCGGGGCAGGCCGCAGAAACGCATATTGCGTTGGCAGAGCAAGCAGAGCTGCTGGTCATCATACCGGCAACGGCCAACACCATCGCAAAACTGGCCAACGGGATAGCGGATAATATGCTTACTGCGGTGGCTCTGGCAACGAGGACCCCGCTGTTGATAGCTCCTGCTATGTACCAGAACATGTACCTGCACCCGGCGACACAGGCGAATCTCGCCCTGCTACGGCAGCGCGGAGCTTTTATTGTGGAGCCGCTGGTGGGAAGGCTAGCGTCAGGGGCTGTTGGTCCAGGACGCCTGCCAGAGACGGCGACTTTGCTAGGAGCCATCAGCATGGTACTGGGCCGTGATGGTGATCTTGCAGGCCGTCGTGTTGTAGTAACGGCAGGGGGAACGCGGGAGCCGATTGATCCGGTGCGGTATATAGGGAATCGCTCGTCAGGAAAGATGGGCTACGCCCTGGCGACAGAGGCAAGAGACCGGGGAGCAACTGTTGTATTGATCTCTGGACCCGTTGCGTTGGAAGCTCCCTACGGCGTGGAACTGCGCACAGTGGAAACGACTATGCAGATGCGCGATGCCGTCCACAATGCAATCGTTGATGCAGATGTCCTGGTTATGAGTGCTGCTGTTGCAGATTTCCGTGTGGTGACGCCAGCGGCGCAGAAGCTAAAGAAGGGACGAGTAGGTTTCGACGACGGAGATGGCTTTTCTTTGCGCCTGGCGCGTAATCCAGACATCCTGGAGGAGCTGGCCAATACGTCAAAGCGACAAACGGGAAATGGTGGGTCGCGGCGGTACCTGGTGCGCGTGGGTTTCGCTGCTGAAACGAATGATCTCATAGCCAACGCGCGTGCAAAACTGGCGGGAAAGCATTTAGATCTGTTGGTAGCGAATGATGTCAGTCGTCCCGATAGCGGTTTTGGCACGGAGACCAACAAGGTCCTCATTTTTCATACAAACGGTACGATGGAGGACTTACCTGTAATGCCCAAGACAGAGCTTGCGGCAGCTATCTGGGACCGGGTCGTGTCTTTATTACATGTGTGATATGCAGGGAGGGGCGGTATTATGATCGAGGATATAGTTCTTGAAATGTTGGTTACAGGAGTTATCCAGGAGGAATCCAGTATGGATCGTATTGCTAGCGCTGGTTTTGAGGGCATCGCACAGATGCTGCTTGAGCAGAAAAAGCTGATGGATGCTTTAGAGGCCGAGAATCGCGAGCTGCGCAGACAGCTCAATGACCTGCGAAGAGGTATAGGGATAGCCGTGGTCATCGAGGGCAAAACTATTCAACTTGCGACGGACCAGAGTGTTTCACAGGCGCAAGCTGCGCTACAGAGCCTGCAAAACTTGCAGAACCAGGGTACACAGACCGCATTGCAATCAAATTCATCATCCCAGCCGGCGATTAGTGGAGGCTATGCGCAGAACACGCGCCAGACCGGTGGGCAGCAGACGGCGAATCTCAGCGGCGATAAGCGAGATAATGGAAGTTCACGTGGTCCGCTTGCTGACAGCTTCCTACTGACATGAGAATTTGTCGCGGGGGGTATCTCTTGTACCATAGGGAGGCACCCCCCACAATACTTTTGAATAATTTGGAAACGCGGTTGTTCTTCTCGTTTACTGGTATTGTTCTTCTCCCGAACCCCCTTCAAGAGTGAGAACCCTCGCTTAATTACCTCTTGTGTATTCCTGCCAATACTGATATCATCATGCGAGTGTAGAGATATTGTTCAATCTGGTGGTGTGTGGGCTTCAGCAGATGGGAAGGCTGCCGCTACAGTGCAATTTTAAGGAGGTCAAAAGAATGATCTGTCCTCGTTGTCAGAATCAGGTGGCCGCTGGAGTGAAGTTTTGCCCAACCTGTGGTTCACCCATGCCTACAGGGCAAACTCCTCCACCGCCATCCGCGTATGGAGCGCCGCCCCAGGGCCAGTATGGAGCGCCACCGCCCCAGAGCCTGTACGGAGCTCCGCCGCCTCAGGCGCAGTATGGAGCCCCGCCGCCGCAAGGAGCCTACGTACCACCGAACCAGTACGAGGAATATAGCAATAGCATGTTTGGCGCCAGCGTTCCAAAAGCCGAACTGCATAACCCCAAAGGGCCGTTGAAGGTGGGGGATTTAACGGTCACCATCGATGGCGAACTCGTACCGGTAGTAGATATTATGCTTGGCAATCAGCTTCCCATCTACTTTGAACATCATATCCTTCTCTGGAAACATCCAGGCGTGCAGATCGGCTTCAAATCGATGAAAGGCGCGGGCAAACGCTTCTTTGCAGGCCTGCAGATTTTCATTAGTGAAGCGCAGGGGCCGGGTAATATTGCCTTCTCCCGTGACTCCGTGGGTCAGATTGTAGCCCTCCGCCTGCAGCCTGGACAAATGGTTGAAGTGCGTGAGCATCAATTCCTGGTTGCCACGAGCAACGTTGATTACGGTTTTACCTTTATGCAAGGCGCCGCTAACATCCTCTTCAGCCGGACGGGGCTGTTCATTGACCAGTTCACTTCACGCGGCGGTGAAGGCCTGGTGCTGTTGCATGGCTATGGTAATGTTTTCGAGAAGATGCTGGCTCCTGGGGAGACACTCGATATCGAGCCCGGCGCCTGGCTATGGAAGGACCCATCAGTACAAATGACCGTAACTACTGTCGCAAGTTCCCAGCGCGGCGGCGGCATTCTAGGCGCTATCGGTGGTCTCGTAGCAGGCGCGTCCTTTATACTTAACCGCTTTACTGGCCCTGGTCGCGTGGGCATCCAATCTATGAGCTATCATCCACCTACTCCTGAGGGTGCGCAGCAGGCGGGTGGTTCGAGCAACTTGAATCTGGGTAATTCGTTCGATCTCCAGTTTTAGCAGGGGCATTATGCAAGAAATGTGATCGCTGAAAGCAATCATGCGAAATTCCTCCAGGTATCATATGGGCAGGTATTCTGTTCACGTGACGCCTGGAGTTCTCCTCTATTTATCGCGATCTCTCTCCCGGTGTATATGGCGCAGGATCTTCAGCATGTATTGTTCTGAATTCAGGTAGAATGGGTTACGCCTGATGAACTTGCCAACGACCGAAATAGGATGTAGCTTGAGCATCTCCACGACGAGGCTGGGCATGAGTTTACTGTAGTCGTAATGCATCAAGGCAATAATAGGAGCATTTTGGAAGGTAAAAACCGCGTCGGAGGCTGCCTCGTACTTGAGGATCTGTTCGGGAGCGGCAATGTTTTTGGTAAGCCAGGTCATATCAATAGAGATGCGTACTGCCTGCCAGCCCTCGCGTAGCGCCTGGGCAATAAACGTCTGATGGGAAGAGAGCAAAAAGTAGGGGTCAAAACGGTTGCCTCCTGCTAGGAATGTCTCTGGCGTATCGTATAATACCAACTGGCCTGATGCAATCAACCCCTCTACATCGACTTGTAGCTTTGTCAACTCTTCACGAAGCTCGTTCACCTGTGCAGGGGCAGCAGCAAAGAGACACTTCTCAGAGAGCGAAAGCCCCACCCTCATCAGGCGTGCTGTTACGCCCGGAATCTCGGTCACCTTACTATAAAGCTGGCAGATATGCGAGCCAGGTGGAATACGCTCAGATTTGCCTTCTACACTAAGATCCATATCTACCTCCAAATTATCAATAGCCCCTACGGGCTTTCCTGTCCTGATGAATGCGAGCAGCGCGATTACTCATGCTAACAGAGAACCAGGCCAACGCACCGAAGATGACAACCCCTGAAAGAAACGTAAACAGGAAGAGAAGCGCTGTCCTATGCCAGGTAAATGCTTCAGCAATGCATATCGCCAGTGTACAGAGACTTACCGGCACCGGAAAGAGCAATGCCCATAACAGGATGACCCGTAGTCCTTGTCTGCGCGAAAGCGGTTCCTCCCCGCCATAGGGAAAGAGGACGCGCCTGACGAGTGTATGACGCGGCTGGTTCTGCATACAGCTATTTTTGTCCTTCCTTGTGCCGGTACTGTAACCAACGCTGCAGCGTTTCTTCCGCCTGGTTGAGGATGTTTACCTCATTCTGGTAAGTCAGAAGGCGGCATGCTTCGTGTATAGGAAACCATTCCACCAGGTCATACTCTTGATCGTGCAAAGCTGTATCGCCTCCGATGGCCTCCAATAGGAAATGGCGGACCTGTTTGTGATAGCGTATCTGACCACGCACAAATGAATAGATAATACTGCCGATATAGCTGATCAAGCGCACTTTTAAGCCGGTTTCCTCCTGCACCTCGCGTACCGCTACCTGTTCGATGGTCTCTCCAGGTTTAGGTGTTCCTTTAGGTAGGGCCCAGATACCAGCATGACTGCGTCCCACAAGAACCACTTCTATAGACACATCACGTATATCTCGTCCGTCACTCTGCTTATCCGTTGTGTGGCTGTCTTCGGTAGAACGTTGTGGGACAAGACGAAACACTACTCCGCCTGCCGAATAGGCTCGCATTGTCCGATGTCGTTCCATCTCACATAAATGCTTTCTCTCTAGCGCGGCAATTTGCCCGCGCCTTTTTCTATGTAACTATACAACAGTACCTTGCCGTGTTGTGTAGTCTTGCCCATTTGGAGCATGGCCGACCAGACCCGTTACCCAAAAGAATATGGCGCGACCCTCGTCGCGCCGCTGTTACCAGTGCTATCCTGTCTCTGAGTTCTCGACCTTGAGTATAGCATACACGCTTACTGGCTGCAAGCATCGCCTCGCTCAGGCGTTCAGAGTGTGTCTGATTTCCATCATGATCGCTTGCTCGCGCCTGCGGCGCTCGCCTGTTTGCGCGGCGAAGCCGCGCGAGCACCCGGCGAGAGAGGGTGAAGCCTCTGAGAATCAGACACGCTCTCAGGAAAGTGCGGCGCGGATGGCATCCAGGTTTTTAACGGGGGTTTCTGGAGGAATGGAGCAGCCAGGAGCAAGCAAGAAATGCCTGCCCCCGGTCAGTTCCAGTGCCTGTTCCACTTCCCCGCGTACCTGATCAGTCGTACCAGCTTTGAGGGTTGTCTTTTCACTGATTCCCCCCATTATCGCTTTATTAGAACGCAACTTACCTTCGCTCAAGTCCGGGTTGCCTTCAAGCGTAGCTGCCCAATTGATTGCCTGTACCGGATAGGCTTCTAGCAGATCAAAGTAGATATGCGAACCGCAATTGTGCAGGATGTTGAATTTGCTGCGGCTCTTAATAGCGTCTAGAAACTCCAGGTCGTATTGTTCACCGAACTCACGGTACTGATCAGCAGAGAGCAGACCTTCACTGGCCCAACCGTTTGTCGCGTAGAAGATGCCACTTGCTCCTTCTTCCATACAGGCGATGGCATAAGTAATAAATGTTTCGGTGATCGTGCGCAGAGCGGCATGCATAGCGGCGCGATCTTCGCGGATAGTCTGCTGTACTGGTTCATTCTTGTTGCCCACCAGGTACTTTGCCACACCGAGTGGGCAGAAGATTGTTTGTACGAAGTAGGCATCATAGCCAATCGAATGGTTAATTAATTCCAGGGTGTGCAGTTGTTCGCCCAGTGCCCCCTGGTCAGGTTCTAGAGGGCGAATGCGCTTCCAGTCAGATGCGCTTTTAATGGGAGTGTCCTCAATGATAGGCGCCTTATACTTCTCGCCTGAAGGTCGCACCTTGACTCCCCATCCCTCGACGTGGTAACAGGCTCGTGGGTTGACCTTCATATAGTCCCAATCATAGCGGGTAAAGTTCTCAACCATCGCTTCGGCCAGCGCCTGCGCATTCCATTCATGCATAAAGTCATGGCCCCACATGCTCGCCGGTACGCGATCTACCAGATCACCACGTAGAGCAGCATCAACGCGTTCCTTTTTATTCACAAAAAAACCTTTCTGGATGCCCGGCTCCCTTCACGGGGCGGCCTTCTCTCATTACGAAATCCCCACGTTCAAGCGGTATGTCGCGAGTAGTGTCGTCTCCGCTGCGTAGGCCGAGACGATCAGCACGACACGGCTGACACGCGTGCCAAAGTCAGGAACCATCAGTGTTCCCTGAGCAGTAGCAAGATCAATATTCAACTTATTCACAGTAAACTGCTGCCCCTGGTAGAGCAGGGCCTGCACGTCAAAGTGTTCCGGTAGGACGTTGTTGGAGCGGATGAAACCATTGCTGACCCATCCGTTATCGGTGTCCAGTGTATCATGAAAATGCAGTTCCGGGATACGAATCTGATCGACTGCGAACCCCTGCTCATTTACACTATCGTCTGTGACCTCTTCAAAACGTATCTGAATTCTCTTGCCGATATAGGGAGTTAAATTGATGCTTTCCTGCACCCACCGTGGTCCGCTAATCCCGCCACTCTGGCCTGTGTAACCGTTGCCCCAATTCGCGCCATTTGGATTGGTGGTCGTGGTGTAGCGCCCCTTCAGCGTTGTCCAGTTCAAGCCATCGGTAGAGACCTCAACATAGGCGTAATCATAGTCGCCCTCCAGGTCGAACCAGGTAGCAAATTGTAGTGTCGCTCGCTCGCTTCGCAGCCCGGTCAGGTCAAAACTGCGGGTCAATGTGCTGTCCATATTATCGTAACGATTGCTCCACCATTCATTCGTTGCCTGGTATGGATCGTTGCTGATTATACGCACGAGCGGCGTACCCTTAAAGGTAACTGCGAGAGTGCCGTGCTTCCCTCGTGCCTGGAGATCGTAGTACTCAGCGGCATACTGGTGCACCTGGTCGGACCTGGATAGTGGATAGCTCTCGATTTTGTGCTGCGGTGTGAGACCTCGTAAATGGATGGTGGAGTAGCCATATCCACCCTGGCCAACGGTTGGATTCGCCACAAAATTTGCAATGAACCACTTGCGCAGCACGTCGAAAAAACGATCCCGGTAACTATGTTTCGCCAGCGCATGATCAAAGTTGAGCGGTGGCGAGGCCGGGTCCTGTAACAGTTCCTTAAGAATACTGGGGCCGCCGTAGTGCTCGGAAAAGTAGTCCATAAAGAGATATCCCGCGCCGTAGTGAGGCAGGTCTGCATTAATATCACTTGCCCAATCGTTGAGCTGCGTATCAGGCCTTTGTAGATAGCTTTGAGCGACGTAATCGACGGGGTACCCGTTAAGATGTTGGGCCAGCACCGACATGCCCTCGTTCATCCAGCTCAAATCGACAGGATGCTCGTACCAGTGGATCATATGCTGAAACTCGTGTGCCAGTGTGCTGCTATAGTCCGCACTTCCTGGAATGGCTCCTTCCAGGTTGACGTAGAACATTTCTCGTTCGTTACTGTAGGGATTGATGCTGGTGGGGTATTCATCCTCCGCGGAGAAGTACCCGCCGACGCCACTGCCCAACCCAACGGCGTTGAGTATGGTCAGGTGTACATCATCATCGATGCCGGGGCTCCACTCGCTCCCAAAGGTTGCACGATCGGTGGGATAAATCTTTGTCTCAAAGGTATTTGCTGATGACTGGAGGGCTGCTATATTTACCTGCTGCCCGTCTTCGACATACATATACACATGAGGAGTGATATAGACAAGTTTCGCGCGAATGCGGCTGCTGCGATGCGAGTCAAAGTTGGTAATCCAGAAGGAATCCTCCTGCCCGAGCTGGGCATTGAGGGGCGTGGTACGCCCGACGTGAGGAATGGGCAACGCGGTATGAAGTTTGAGGCGCCGGGCCAGATCATACAGGTCGCGCAGGGGATGAGGTGTCATGAGTAACAACTGCTCTGTCTGCAACAGGCTTTGCAAGTTCTCGGGTGCTGGTGATGGCAAAATGCTACTCGTGCCGGTCGTCGCGGTTGGAGTTGCTGGCCTTGTAGGCTGGCCTCCCCACAATGAACAGGAAGAGAGCAGAAAGAGGATCACCAGGAGCGGAGACAGGGCGGGGGCAAGCCCCGCCCCTACATGTTCCCGCCTGAGCACCTGGGATCGCAATGGCACCCTGCGGCTTGTTTTCTTCGCCATCACATTATCCCTCTAATTCCTTAAAGCGATACCCGACGCCTCGTTCAGTTAAAATATACTTTGGGTGTGCCGGGTCTTGCTCAATTTTCTGCCGTAGGTACGTAATATACAGGCGAAGATAATGCGCCTCGTCACGATACTCACGTCCCCATACTTTGGAGAGAAGCGTTTCGTGTGTCAATAATCGCCCCGCATTGTTGACCAGGTGATACAAGAGGCGATACTCTGTCGGGCGCAATACAACCTTTTCCCCACGCACGATTACTTCTCTGCGCGTGAAATCGATCTTCAAGTCGGGATCGACGATAATCTCCGTTTTACGTGCCGGTGGGGGCATAAACGAGCGGCGTAGCAATGCGCGAATACGCGAAAGCAGTTCGCGCGGGCTAAAAGGTTTCGCAATATAGTCATCGGCACCCAGGTCCAACCCCTGTATCCTGTCCTGTTCGTTCTGACGCACGGTGAGCATGATGACTGGTATTGTTGAGACTTCGCGAATGCTGCGCAGTGTCTCAAATCCGTCCATTTCTGGCATCATGACATCCAGGACGATCAGGTCTGGGAGGTTTTCACGCAGTTGGTCCAGTGCTTCTAGACCATTACTCGCTTCTATCACTCGATACTGCTCTAGCTCCAGGTTCATCCGTACGAAATCGCGAATACGCGGCTCATCATCTACGATCAAAATGGTCACGTCGCGCTGATCAAATGCTTCCTTCTGCATCAAAAAACCACCATAGGCAAGCGTGCTTTCTCAACACGCGGTAAACTAAATGAAAAAGTTGATCCCTCGTGCAAGGCGCTCTCGACCCAGATATGCCCGCCGTGAGCCTCGACAATGGCGTGGCAGATATATAACCCCAGACCCGTTCCTGGAGTTGTGCGCGTCAGTTGATTGCCGATGCGCCGGAAGCGCGTGAAAATCTCTTCCTGGTCGCGCAGTGAGATGCCTATACCGGTATCGCTCACGCTGACAATCACCTCGTCGCCTGTGGCCCGAGAAGTCACGGTTACTACCCGGCGCTGTGGTGAGTACTTGATGGCGTTGTCCAGCAGGTTTTGCAGCACTTCTTCGATACGGTCCCGGTCGGCCATTACCGTGGGAAGGTTGGGCGGAATATCGAGCGTCACTGAAATATCCGGGCTTTTGGCTTGCAGGCGGCGGACAACTCCTTCTATCAAAGGAGGCAACTCAAGCGGGGTAATCTCCATCTGCAAGCCGCCAGCTTGAATGCGCGAAGCGTAAAGCAGGTTCCCCACCAGCTTGTTCAAGCGATCTGCCTCCTCCTCTACAGCAAGAAGGCGCGAATGTAAGGCTTCTGAATCAAGCATAGCATCGGTGCGTGCCAGTGTCGACGCATATCCCTTGATGATGGCAATTGGTGTTTGCAACTCGTGTGAAATGACAGAAATGAACGTTGAGCGCTGTTCCTCCTGCTCTCGCTCGCGAGTGATATCGCGTATGTTCAATATACCATTCATTGGCTCACCCCTGGTAGAACGGACACATGACGCGGTGACACTGGCATCGAAACGCTGCCCATCTCGCGCAGAAATAACCATCTCGCGATTCACAACAGATTGTCCCGCGAATGCCTGTAGGATTGGCGAGTCTTGTAGACCCAGATCGTTTCCCTGCCGGTCTTTTGGACGCAGCACTTCAAAGTAGAAACGTCCCAGCACTTCACTTTCACGCCAGCCTGTCAGTCGCTCCATAGCGGGATTGAAGTCGATGATGCGCAGCGCCCTATCGACGGTGAGAATACCTTCTGCGCTGTGCTGGAAGATCGCCGCCAATCGGCCTTCCTCTTTTACAAGCGCTTGAGATTTCAAAGCCGAACGCAAACCTGCCGCCAAGTGTGCGATAAAGAGGCGCAGTGAACCTCCGGCTTCACTGTGTCGTTCAAAACACGAGTATGCCTCCGCAGGCCGCAGGTAGTGTATAACTCCCAATATACCTATGTGATCCTGTAAAAATAAGGAACAGCGTTCAAAATCTCGCTCCTCCTCTTCACCTGTTTCTTTGTCCTCTAATCCAATCTGTGAAGCTAATGCCGCCGGTAATGGACTGACGACGTGCGGGCGAGCGGAGTTCGGCTGTATGCTCGCCTGGACACTTGCCAGTAGTGCTGGCAACACCAATGCATCAAGTTGATACAAAATATACTCGGCACTACTCTGTGGATCGAAGGCTTCATTCGATACGATAAAGACACCCGCCTCACCGCACAGCAGGCGGATAGCGCTTCCAACGAGGATAGTCATTTGATCATGCAAATCCTCGAATTGTTGTATTTGGGATAAAGACAACGTAACACCACCCCCACGGCAGCTGCGCGGGCGCCCCTATTTGATAGACCCGAAATGCCGTCCATTGAATACGCCCGCAATATCATAGAGTCGTGCTGGTATTTGACATCTTGCCAGCAATAAACAGCAGTGTTATTGTAGCAGTATCTGCAACCTATGACAACCGATGACATAGTTTCGATACTGATGGTGAGGATTCCATGCATTTCGACATCTTCACACTCTTTCCAGATATGTTTCAGGGGCCATTCACTGAGAGCATCCTCAAGCGCGCTCAGGAACGTGGATTGCTCAGCATTGCCCTGCACAATATTCGCGATGTCGCTACTGATAAGCACCACATCGTTGATGATTATCCTTATGGCGGTGGCGCAGGTATGGTGATGAAGCCGGAGCCGATTTTTGCCGCGATAGAGGCTGTCTATGAAAGTGGACCTATCATCCTCTTGACTCCCCAGGGGCGGCTCTTCAACCAGCAGATAGCTCGAGCGCTTGCCCAGGAGCAGCGTGTGACGCTGCTCTGCGGGCACTACGAGGGAATTGATGAGCGCGTGCACCAGCACCTGGTGACAGATGAAATCTCGATAGGTGACTACGTACTGACGGGCGGGGAACTGGCGGCGATGGTCGTAGTGGATGCCGTGAGCCGTCTCATTCCGGGCGTGCTGGGAGCAGACGCATCGATTCAGGAGGAGTCGCATAGTGGGAACCTGCTGGAGTATCCACACTATACGCGCCCGCCAGAGTTTCGCGGCTGGCGCGTGCCGGATATATTGCTCTCGGGCCATCATGCTCAGATCGCACGCTGGCGGCGCAAAGAGTCGCTGAGAAGGACACGCGAGCGGCGGCCAGATTTATTTGAGAAGGTGGAGTTGAGTAGGAAGCTGGATGAGAAGTTGTTAAGGGAGTTAAATGAAGAGGGATAGGCCCTTGATATGAAGCCGATAATGGGCTAAACTCATATATATTGTCAAGCTCATGAAGGTGTAACATGGACTTTGATTACGAACTGCATGTATTTAGGTCACCGGAACTTGGAAGTATCGTAAAAAATGCCGTTGAATTCTTCTCTAAAACGCCTGTGCATTATTTACCTCCGCCTCATGACTTTAGCGGGCCAGGTGTTTACGGTCTCTATTATATCGGTGACTACGAGCCATACGAATCACTCGCTAACGTAAATATAATCGAATGCCATAAACCGATTTACATGGGCAAAGCTGTACCTCCTGGCTCGCGAACAGCAAGAACGCAATTAGGAATATCAGCAACTCTGCTGGGAAGACTACAAGAGCACGCAGCGAGTATACAAGCGACTACCAACCTGAAAGTCGAGGACTTCAGATGTCGCTTCATGGTTCTTGATGGAATTGAACGAGACTTAATTGTACCTGTAGAGTCAGAACTAATCAGAACTTATCAACCGCTTTGGAATGTTTGCGTCAGTGGTTTTGGTATTCATACTCCAGGCACAGGTCGATTTGGTCAAGCGCCGTCCGAGTGGGATACATTGCATCCAGGCCGCGCATGGCTAGAGAAGTTAACAGGAAAACCAAGAAACTTAAACGAGATACTTGTAAAGATTAGGCAGCATCTAGCATCGTCACCTTCTCCTTAACTCCACCACGGCTTCATATAATTGATGCGAATCTGCAGCCTTAGCAACTCGCACACTGGATTGAATAATACTATTCCCTACTCGAGTAGTTCGCGGGATATCAATTTTAATCAATTCCAGGCCAACAGACTCTGCAATCTTACCAAAATACTGATCTGTCGGTATAGTGAGACCTTGCAATATACTGTTGCCAATGACAACTAAAGCCGTACCTCCTGGCTTCAGAGCATAATGAATGCCTAACACAAATCTATAGCAGTCATTGAAGTAGGAAGCTGCATAGTTAGCCCACCCATTGCCTCCATACACTTTCTTTTCAAGGTTAAGCGACCTGAGCGTTCGCAAACGTTCCTCTAAGTCTGTATCGGGCAGCGAAAAATCTAGACCCAGGTAATCTTGTTCACGAACGGTCTGCCAGTATTTGCCGAAGTTTGAGTATTCGAGCAATTTAAAGTCTTGAGGGTGTTCCATGTAGCCTAACCAATACAATTGTGGACGTGTGTTCCGGTTGTAGTGATAATTGTTCAAATACGGCGGTGACGTAATAATAAGATCAACAGATTGAGGTGCAAGATGTGTCTTGTATTGAAAAAAGGAGTCATCGAAGATACATGTCTCTACCTGCCTGTCTGGTAGATGTGCTTGAAACCAATCAACATCTTTTACTACTTCAGCTAGCTTACCTAAAATCGTTTGTACTACGGGGAAGTCTCGAATCTCCTCCTTTCCACTAGTTACCCTTCTGGATAAACTAGGTTCGTAGGAGTAGTTTGAATAGCTTACCATAGTTGCTGCAAATACTAGCTTGAAAAGGCTTCGCAGATTAGTATCTGCAACAGTATCCATAAAATCTTGGGTAATCAAAACCTTGTGGAGCACTTCAGGACTGTAAAATTCCGCACGTGTTTTAAATCCCTTGGGTACTGTGCTCCTTGGAATATAATTAGTCGAAATAGCATCCTTATAGAAGTTTTGAAATCTCTGGATCTCACTGCTTAGCCTGCTGGTATCGATAAGATGAGCATTTAATTTTACGCGGCAAGCCAAAGCAGCATAGGGATTAATCTCAAACCCAATCGTATTATGACCTGATAGAACAGATTCCACCAAAGTAGTTCCGACCCCAGCAAAGGGGTCTAAAACAGTGCCTTTGCTATCCAAATGGCTCTTCAATGCCTCTTTGACAAAATCGCTAGAGAATCCTGCAATCCATGGTACCCATCGATGAATAGGCAGAATTTTATTGGCAGCAAAGGCGGGGTCGCTAAAAGTAGATTTGCCATTGCTTGGTACTGAAGGAGATCCTTTGACTTCTATTTCAAAGAGGTTTAACTGCTCTACCGGCACAACTTTTGAAGCATCTAAAGACATCATTGAACACCTCTACACAGTTGTTTACTTATAAAATCGATCAAAGCCTTACACTGCCTTGGATAGTGACCTATCGTCACAAACAGAGAAGGTTAAATGGAGCTTTCCCTCATTATAAATAATACTATGTTCCCGTCCAAAAGCGGAAAAATATCATCCATCGTACGAGCATTCTCTATAAACGCTTCAAAAATGGAAGACATGGGCCTTCTCATTTGGATGACTCATGTCTAACCCTTGTTACTCATTGTTCTCTGATACGGGCCGGACCAAGGCCTATCACAACTCCAACTCCTCCACGTCATCATCCTTCCCCGCCCCCTTTGAAGACACATA
>WNGG01000793.1_pt1 | contig 34811 bp, 24 predicted proteins | sample 5400661 | NCBI WGS metagenome assembly WNGG01 (sample SAMN13153372, study PRJNA577476) | soil metagenome | isolation source: 100 cm soil or saprolite under Garry oak tree replicate 1 | place: USA:California | collected 2016-06-15
ACCTCGGAGAGCGGGAGTGCTCGATCCAGCGGCGCCACCAGAAGATCATCGAGGAAGCTCCCTCTCCGGTGGTGAACGAGAAGCTCCGCCGGCGCATGGGGCGGACCGCCGTGGAGGCGGCGGCCGCGGTCCAGTACGTCAACGCGGGCACGGTGGAGTTCCTGGTGGACAAGGACGGGAGCTTCTACTTCATGGAGATGAACACCCGCATCCAGGTGGAGCACGGAGTGACCGAGCTCGTCACCGGTCGCGACCTGGTGAAGGAGCAGATCCTGGTGGCAGCGGGGGAGCCCCTCTCCTTCGCCCAGAAGGACGTGACCTTCACCGGCCACGCCCTCGAATGCCGCATCAACGCCGAGGACCCCGTGACCTTCGTCCCCTCGCCGGGGACCATCCGTCACTTCAACGTCCCCGGGGGGCCCGGGGTGCGGATCGACACCTTCGCCCACGAAGGGTGCGAGATCTCGCCCTATTACGACAGCATGATCGGCAAGCTCATGACCCACGGCCGCGATCGGAAGGAGGCGATCGCGCGCATGCGGCGCAGCCTGGAAGTGATGGTGGTGGAGGGGATCAAGACCAACATCCCGCTCCACCTTCGCATCATGGACGACCCCGATTTCCAGGCCGGCCGTCTCGACACGCGATTCATGGACCGGTTCATGCTCCCGAAGAAGGCGGCGCCCGCCGCCTCCTGACGTGGCGTCCTCCCTCTCCGCGCCGGTCGCGCCCGGAAGCGCCCCTTCCCGCGGGGAGCGCGCCCTCCCCTGGCTCGCGGCCCTGGCCGCGCTGCTCCCCGATCTGGGCGCCGCCTGGCCGGCCCGCAGCTACTACTTCCGCGACTTCAGCGTGACCTTCTATCCGCTGCGGCTCTTTGCCGCCCAGGAGCTGCGGGCGGGGCGCTTCGCGGCCTGGAACCCCTACATCTACGAAGGCTCGTTCGCCCTTCCCGCGCTCTACCCGCTCGACCTCCTGCACGCGGCCTGGTCCTCCCCGGCGGCGGTGTCGTGGCTCCTGACTCTCCACCTGCCGTTAGCGGCGCTCGCCGCCTACTGGTTGGCCCGCGAGCTCGGCACGCACCGCGCCGGGGCCTTCGTGGCGGCCACGGTCTACGCGCTGGGAGGGCTGGCGCTCTCGTCCTTGAACCTCTACGTTTTCCTGCAGGCGCTTGCGGTGGCCCCCCTCGTGGTGGGGACGTTGCGCCGGGCGGCGGGGCGCGGAGGGCGCGCGGTGCCGCTGGCGGCGCTCGCCATGGCCCTCGCGCTGTCCACCCTCGCGGTGGAGTTCGTGACCCAAGCCGTCCTGCTCGGGCTCGCGCTCGGGCTCGCGGCCAGGCCCCGCGTCGACGGGGTCCTGCGCCTCGCCCTGGCGGGGGCGCTCGGGATCGGGCTGGCCGGCCTCCCGGTCGTGCTCACCCTCGGGATCGTGCGTGACTCCGTTCGGGGCGCGGGCTTCGCCGCCGAGGTCGCGCAGGGCAACGCGGTCCACCCGCTCGTCCTCCTCCAGACCCTGGTCCCCGACCTCTTCGGCGCGCTGTCTGCTCCGGTGGAAGCCTGGTGGGGGGGGCGCTTCTTCACCAAGGGGCTGCCCTACTTCCTGAGCCTCTACGTCGGCCCACTGGCGCTCATCCTCGCCTGGGTCGGGGTGGCGGGCAGCGAGGCCCCACTGCACCCGGGGGGTCCGGGGGCCCGCGAACGGCGGGTCGTCCTCGGAGGGGGCCTGCTGGGCCTGTGGTACGCGCTGGGGCCCTGGGGTGGCCTGGCCCCCGCGCTGGCGCGGCTGCCCTTCCTCGACTGGGTGCGCTTCCCGAGCAAGGCGCTGCTCCTTTCGCACCTCGCGGTCGCGCTCATCGCGGGCCGGGGCGCCCACCGTTTGCTCCGCCGCGAGGGATGGGACCGTGCGGTGCGCGCGGCGGCCGTGCTCGGGGTACTCGGCTTCGGCCTCGCGCTCGCGGTGCGCCTGAGCGGACCGGGCCTCGCGGCCTGGGCGGCCATCGACCCCGCTCGCTTCGACGCGGTCCGCGGCTTCGTGGCCCGTGGCTTCCTGCAGGCGGGCCTCCTCGCCCTCGCCGCCCTTCTCCTGGCCCTCGCGGTGAGCCGTGGTCGCCTGGGGGCGGGCCTGGGAACGGCGACTATCGCCGCCGCCCTGGTCGCAGATCTCGCACGGGCCGGGTCGGGAATGAACCCGCAGGTGTCGCTGTCCTTCTTCGAGCCCCTGCCGGAAATGGCCGCCCTCCGCCTGAGCGATCCCGAGGGCGGGCGTGTGTTCTCCTACGGCCTCGACCACAGCCCGGCGTTCCGGGAGTTCCTCGCCCGGGGCACGCCCGGACGCGCCCTCGCCTCGTTCTTCGTCAACCGGCAGATCCTCGCCCCCTACAACAACGTGGTCGATCACGTGGAGGCTCCCGAGGCCACCGACCTCACGTCCTTCGTCCCCCGGCCGCGCGAGCTGGGTCCGGAGGACTACGAGCCGCAGCGGGCGGGCGCGCTCCTGTCCTGGCTGCGCAACGCGGCCGTGACCCGGGTGCTGAGCCTCGATGCTCTCGACCACCCGGACCTCGTCCTCCTGGCCACGGTTCCCCTCGGGCCTCCCCACCTCACCGCTCACGTCTACCGCGTGGCAGGGTCCTGGCCCCGCGCCTTCCTCGCGTGCCGGACGGCCGAGGCGACGGACCGCGCCGCCCTGGGACGGCCGTATTCACCCGGCCTCGACCCCGGCCGCGTCAGCCTCGAGGCGGGCGACCGCACCCCGGTGGGCGGACCCGCGTGTCGCGAGGGAGCCGTGACGCGCCTCCCCTCCCGGCCGGACGAGGAGCGGTTCCGCGTCGAGAGCGACGGGGCCGGGTACCTGGTGACCCGGGCCAGCTTCGCACGCGGCTGGACCGCGAAGGTGGACGGGGTTTCCGCTCCGGTGCTCCGGGCGAACGGCAAACACCGGGCGATCCCCGTGGCGGCCGGCCGCCACGACGTGGTTCTCCACTACCGGGCGCCGGGGCTCGACGCCGGACTCGGGCTGAGCGCCCTGGCGGCTCTTGCCGCGGCGGGGACGTGGATCCGGGCCTATCGGGGACCCGGCCCTTGACCGGCATTGGCGGCTCGAGGCCGTCTCTGGCCTGCCCCGGCTGCGGCCGGCCGCTTCGGATGGCACCTCCCGGGGCGCGCTGCGACGGATGCGGCGCCGATTATCCCGAGCGCGGGGGCATCCTCGACCTGACGAGGGGCCGTGCGGGCCGGGCGGGCTACGACCCGCACTATTTCGGCACCCTCCCGCTCATCGAGGACTCGCACTTCTGGTTCGTAACCCGGCGCGAGGTCATCCTCGAGGGGCTTCGCGCCTGCGTGGACGATCTCGGGCAGCGCGCGCTCTTCGATGTGGGCTGCGGAAGCGGCGGGCTCCTGGCGTTCCTCGAGGCATCCGGCCTGGCGGTGGCGGGGGCCTGTGACGCCTACCCGCAGGGGCTCGCCCTCGCACGCGGACGCGTCCGGGCGCCGCTCGTCCTGGTCGACGAGGGGAAGCCCCCACCGCTCGCTCCCGGGCAGCGCCTGATCGGCCTGTTCGACGTCCTGGAGCACCTGGACGACGACGAAGGAACGCTGCGCTTCCTCTGGTCCGTCCTGGAGCCGGGGGGCGTGCTCGTGCTCACCGTGCCCGCCCATCCCTTCCTGTTCGACGAGATGGACGAGCTCGCGCACCATCGGCGGCGCTACACGCGCCACGAGCTCGGCGACAAGCTGCGGGCGGCGGGATTCGAGGTTCGCCTTCTCAGCCACTTCATGGCCCTCCTCGTCCTTCCGCTGATCGTCTTGCGCGCGGTGGGACGGCGGCTGCCGGGGCGCCTCGCCCGCGCCAAGGAGCGGCGCGACTCGGAGCTCCGGGTCGTACCGGTAGTGAACGGATTGTTTCGTAGCCTGCTGCGCCTCGAGCGGCTCTGGCTCCGCGTGTCCAGCCTCCCCTTCGGCTCCTCGATCGTGGCCCTCGCCCAGCGGCCACCCACGACGTCATGACCCGAGGCGTGCGCCCCGCCGGCATCGCGGTCGTGGGGATCCTGGCGATCTTCTGGGTCCAGTACCTCGTGGTCCGCCCCACCAACTTCGGCGGCTGGGACGAGTGGCTGGTGATCGACCTGACCTGGCGCGGCATCGTGGGTCTGCCCTACCAGAACCGTCCGTTCTCCCTGGTCTTCACCCAGCCAGGGGCGCTCCTGCTGCCGGGGAGCCTGCGCGGCTACTGGCTCGTCAATGGCCTCTACCTTTGCCTCACGGGGGCCCTTCTCTACCGCCTGGTCCACCGTCTGGCCCCGGGCCGGCCCTGGCTGGCTTTCCTGGCGGGCGCCTTCTGCGTGAGCTGGGCGCCCCTCGACGAGACCCGGCTCGACACGGTGCTGGTGGCGGGTTATTCGGGCTTCACCTTCGCCACCCTGTTCGCCCTGGTGCTCTTCATGGAGTCGGCGCACCACCGAAGCCGGCTCGGGCTCGGGCTGGCCTCGGCGATCGCGTGCCTGATGATCCGTGGTCTCGAGGCCACGGCGGGGCTCGTTCTGGGGGCCGTCGTCCTCCCCTGGCTGGTCCCGGGCGTGGACCGACGGACGCGAGTCGCGTGGTCCGCGGCGTGGGGCATCGCGACCCTGGCCGCTGCCCTCCTCGCGACGGCCCCCCTCCTCCCCGGCCGCCCGGGCTCCTACCAGGTCGGAGCCCTCGGCTTCGACCCGCATCCCTTGCGAGTCGCGTCCCGGCTCGCCCGGCAGTTCGGCTTCCAGCTCGGGTCCCTGGCCTGGCCGTCGCCTGCGGAGCTGCTGGTCCCCGTGGTGCCGGCGGCGGCGGCGGCGTTCCTCGTCGCCTGGTTGCTTCTTCAGTGGGCCACGGTCGGAGAACAGGCGGCTCCCGCGGTCGGCCTCCGGATGACGGGAATCGGGCTCGTCATGGCCACCCTCGGGTACGGCGTCCTGGTCCTGAGCCCTCGGATCGTCACCCCGGCGCGCATGCAGATCCTGTCGGCGCCGGGGATCGGCCTGTTGCTGGCCGCCGTCGCGGTGGGACTCGCGGACCGCCTCCCGCGGCGATGGGGCGCCTGGGCGCTGGCCCTCCTCGGGGGCTTCCTGGTGGCGATGGGAGCCGCGCGTACGGCGGCCCTGCAGCGCGCGTGGGACGCGAAGAGCTACTGGGCCGCGCAGGACGGCAGCCTCCTCGGGCTCACCCGGGAGGCGCCACAGTTCGAGCCCCACACGCTGATCGTCCTCCTCGACGAGGCGGGAGCCTGGCCGGCTGCGTTCACGTTCCAGCACGCGGTCGACTACCTCTACGGGGGGCGCGCGCGGGGGACGGTGTGGGGCGCGGTACCGTTCCTCTACCCGATCCAGGTGGAACTCGACGGGATCCGGTGGGTCCCCTACGAGTCGATCCGGGGGCCCTGGCGGGAGCCGGTCGCGCTCTACCGCTGGGACGAGGTCGTGGCCGTGCGCCTGACGGACTCGGGAGGGGTGACGGTGGAGGACGAGTGGCCGGACGCGCTGCCCCCCCTGCCTCCCTCCGCGCGCTACGTCCCACGCGCCCGCATCCGGCGCGGCGAGCCGCCGCCCCGGGAGCACCGTCTCCTGGTCGGACCCGCGGGGGGAGCCGCCCTGAGGTAACATCCCGGCGACATGACCGCGACACCCCTCGAGGGGACGGCCATCGCGCGCGCGATCAAGGACGAGCTGCGCGGGGAAATCGCACGGCTCGCGGAGCGCGGCCGCCGCCCGGGCCTCGGGGTCGTCCTCGCGGGGAAGGACCCCGCGTCGGCGGTCTACGTGCGGAGCAAGACGCGCTCCTGCGAAGACCTCGGGATCCACCACGAGACGCGCCACCTGCCCGCCTCCGTCACCACCGAAGAGGTGCTGGGGGTGGTGGAGGACTACAACGGACGACGGGACATCCACGGCATCCTCGTCCAGCTCCCGCTTCCCCCGCAGGTCGACGCGGTCCGCGTGCTCGACCTCGTGGACCCCGCCAAGGACGTGGACGGCTTTCACCCCGAGAACGTGGGCCGCCTCGTGCAAAAACGCCCGCGCTTCGTCCCCTGTACCCCGGCCGGGATCATGGAGCTGCTGGCCCGCCACCACATCGAGGTGGCGGGCCGGCGGGTGGTCGTGCTAGGACGCAGCGACATCGTGGGCAAGCCCCTGGCCCTGCTCTTCCTCCACGCCGACGCCACCGTCACCGTCTGCCATTCGCGCACCCGCGACCTGTCGGCCGTGGCCCGGGAGGCGGACATCCTGGTGGCGGCGATCGGCCGCGCCGGCCTCGTGGGCGCGGAGCACGTGAAGCCGGGCGCGGTGGTGGTGGACGTCGGGATGAACCGGGTCGAGGACGCGGGGCGGTTGCGGGGGCTGCTCGAACCTTCCCGCTGGCCCGAGTTCGAGAAGAAAGGCTACGCGCTCCTGGGCGACGTGAACGGCCCGGCGGTGGCACCGGTCGCTTCCGCGCTCACGCCCGTCCCCGGCGGGGTGGGGCCGCTCACGATCGCCATGCTGATGAAGAACACGGTGCGGGCCGCCGCGGGCGGCTAGCCCCGGCGCGGGGACCCGGGGAATGCTCAAGGTCGGCCTGACCGGCGGAATCGCCTGTGGCAAGTCCCACGTCCTGCGGCGCCTCGCCGAGCGAGGCGTCCCCACCCTCGATCTCGACTCCGTGGCCCACGAGTTGATGGAGCCGGGCGGCGCGGCCTACGACGAAATCGTGGCGGCGTTCGGCCGCCCCATCCTGGGCCCGGACCAGCGCATCGACCGCAAGGCGCTCGGCGCGCGGGTGTTCTCCGACCCCGCGGTCCGCGAGCAGTTGAACGCGATCGTCCACCCGAAGGTGCGGGCGGAGGAAGGCCGGCGGGCCGCCCTCCACGCGGGCCGGGGCGCTCCGGTCTTCGTCACCGACGCGGCCCTCCTGGTGGAGACCGGCCTGCACCTTCGCTTCGACCGGCTGGTGGTCGTCCACTGCGCCCCCGACGAGCAGCTCCGCCGGCTCCGCGCCCGCGACGGGCTCACCGAGGAGGCGGCCACGACGCGTCTTGTGGCCCAGATGCCGATCGAGGAGAAGCGGGGCTTCGGCCACTGGCGCGTGGACACGACGGGCACGGTCGCGGAGACGAGCGCGAAGTCCGACGCCCTGGCTCGCGAGCTGACCGACCTCGCGGGGTCGCGCCCGCCACCCGTGGAGCTGCTGCCCGAGCGCGCCCTGGGCCTGCTGGTGCACGGTCCGGAGCGGGGACCGCGGGGCCTCGATCCCGTGGGTCTGCTCGCCGAGATCGCCGCCGCCGGCGGCCTCGAGATGGAGCGGATCGCCGCGAAGCTGGCGCCGCCGGGTGCTGGACCCTGGTACCGGCGCGCCCAGGACGGACACGCGCACGATCCCGGCCCCGAGACCCTCGCCGGCCCGCTGGTCCTCTGGGCGCTCGCGCGCGGCGGTGCCGACCCGCCGTTCCTGCTCGCGGCCGCGGCCTCTCTCTCGCGCCTCACCCACCGCGACCCCGCATCGATCGCGGCCGCCGGCCTTCTCGCGCTGGCCCTGCTGGACGTGGCCGGGAGGGGAGCGTCGCCGAGCGATCCCGAGGGCCGGCTCGCGATCTGGCGGGCCGAAGCCGAGACTTGGGCCGAAGCGCCGCCTCCGCGTGAGGTCGAGGGGGCGTTGCGGGCGGCGTTCGATCACGCGCGGGATCCCGTGGCGGCCCGCCACGCCGCGCGCGCGGCCGGCCTCGACCCGGGGCTCGCCGGGGCCCTGGTCGGGATGGCGGTGGGTGTCGCGCCGGAGGCGGCGCCGGCCACCACACGCGAGGCGCTTCGCGCCCTGGAACGGCTGCGCTAACGCCCGGCGGCGGGTCCCAGCCGCTCTTCCACGAAGGTGCCCCATTCGTGGCAATGCGGGCAGCGCCAGAGCATGTCGTCCGCGCGGTAGCGACAGGCTGTGCAGATGTGGGGGTCCACGTAGAAGGCCGACTCCTCGGCCGCCGCCACGTAACGGGCCTCGGCTTCGCCGACCACGCCCAGGGCCCGGAGGGTCCGCCACGCTTCGAGATGGACGAGCAGCACCTGCGGGTTCGCCTCCACCGCGCGCAGGAGCAGCCCCAGGGACTCGTCGGGCTTGCCCTCGGCGCGGAGCTGGCGGGCCAGGGCCACTCGCGCGCGCCAGTCGCGTGGGTCCTGGCGGATCAGCCGCTCGCACGCAGCCGCGAAGCGCGAGGGCTCGCGGCAGGCGGAGTAGGCCCGGGCCAGGGGCTCGAAGGCGAGATAGGCACGGTCGGGAGCGGCCGTGATCGCGTCTTCCAGGATCGCGGCCGCCCGCCGCGGATCGTTCTCCGCGAACAGGTCGGCGAGGCCGAGGTGGGCGGGGAAGACCCGGTGGTCGAGGGAGAGCGCGGCCTTGAAGGCGGCCTCGGCGGCCTCCCGGCGTCCCTCCCGGGCCGCCTCCCGGCCCATCTCCGCCTGGAGGTGGGCGAGCACCAGGCCGTCGTCGGTCTTGCGGAGGCGCGAGAGGCGGGTCTGCACCTCGTAGGCCTCGCGCCATTGCCCCTGCTCCTCGTGCAGCTTCTGCTGTCCGACGAGGGCCTGGAGGTTGCGCGGGTCGACCTCGAGGGCCTCGGCGTAGGCGCGGGTCGCGCGGTCCAGGAAGCCGGCCTTGCGGAAGTCGGTGCCGAGGGCGGCCAGGACGTAGGCCCGCTCCGCCCGGGTCAGGTCGCCGCGGGCCAGCAGCCCCTGATGGAGCTGGATGGCCTTCTCCACCTGCCCCGCTTCCCGGAGCAGGTGGCTCAGCACCTGCACCACGTCCACCGCTCCCGGCTCTTCGCGCGTGACCTTGGTCAGCTCGCTGATCGCCAGCTCCAGCTGGCCCGCGGTGAGGTAGTGCAGGCCCTGGGTGTAATGGGGTGAGGTGCGGAAGCGGTCCCCGCGCTCGCCACGGCGCCGGCTCCTCGTCCAGGCTCCCGCTGCCAGGCCTCCCGCGATCGCCGCCAGGGCGGCGGCCAGGAGGGCGGTGTCGGTCATCCTCAGGAAGGGAGGCTCCCGCCGACCGCGGCCGCGGCCCGCTCCCAGTCCCCCCGGGCCCGCAGGATCGCCTCCACGAACTCGCGCAGGCACCCCCGGCCGCCCCGCTCGTCCATCACCATGAAGGCCTGGGAGCGCACCTCGAACGGCGCATCGGCGGGGGCGGCCGACAGGGCCACCGCGTGCATGACCTCTAGGTCGTTGACGTCGTCGCCGATGTAAGCGACCTCCTGGGCCCCGAGCCCCTGCTCGGCGAGGATCTCGCGGAGGGCCGCTCCCTTGTCGCGCACGCCCTGGCGCACCACCGCCATGCCCAGCTCGGCGGCGCGGCGCGCCACCGCGTCCGAGGCGCGTCCCGACACGAGGCCCGTGCGGAGACCCGCGTGGTGGGCGAGGACCACGGCCAGGCCGTCGCGGATGTGGAACGCCTTGGCCTCGCCCCCGTCCGGGAGCAGGAGGACGGTGCCGTCGGTCATGACGCCGTCCACGTCGGTGAGGATGAGCTTGAGGCCACGGCAGCGCTCGGCCAGGGCTTCGTCCTTGGTCATATCATCTCGGTCTCCCAGAGGTCGTGGAGATGCACGACCCCCTCGATGCGCCCTTCGGCATCGGTCACGAGGAGGGCGGTGATCTTCCGGCCCTCCATCACGTCGAGGGCGCGGGTGGCCAGCTCGCGCCGTCCGATGAGGACCGGGGTTCGGGTCATGCACTCGGCCGCGGTGCGGTCGAGCAGGGTGTAGCCGTGGCGCTCCATCTGCCGGCGGAGGTCCCCGTCCGAGATCATGCCCCGGAGGCGCCCGTCGGGATCGGTCACGGTGGTGAGGCCCAGGCGCTTCCGGGTCATCTCGAACAGGACCTCCTTCATGGCCGTCTCCGGGGAAACCCGGGGGATCTGCTCGCCCGTGTGCATGACGTCCTCGACCCGGAGGAGCTTCTTGCCCAGGCGGCCCCCGGGGTGGAGGACCGCGAAGTCGTCCACCGTGAAGCCGCGCCGCTCGATGAGGGCCATGGACAGGGCGTCGCCCATGGCGAGGGCCGCGGTAGTGGAGGCGGTGGGGGCGAGACCGAGGGGGCAGGCCTCCTGGCGGATCGACACGTCGAGGTTCACGTCGGCCGCCTGGGCGACGGAGGAGCGCGGGTTGCCGGTCATGGCCACGAGGGGCGAGCCCAGACGCTTCACCTGCGGCACCAGGGCGAGGATCTCCTCGGTGTCGCCGCTGTAGGAGATCGCGAGCAGGACGTCGCCCTTCACGATCCGCCCCAGGTCGCCGTGCACGGCCTCGACCGGGTGGAGGTAGAGCGACGGCGTCCCCGTGGAGGCGAGAGTGGCCGAGATCTTCTGGGCGATGAGCCCGCTCTTGCCCATGCCCGTGACCACCACCCGGCCGGGGCAGGCGTAGAGCAGCTCCACCGCCCGGTCGAAGCTCTCGTCGAGGCGGGGGACGAGCTCCAGGATGGCCTGGGCTTCGATCTCGAGGACGCGGCGCGCCGTGTCTCTGGGCATCCGCCCATCCTAGGAGGGGCCGAACCGCGAAATCAAGGGGACGAAACGGGGCGGGGGGTCGATGAACCCTTGGCACAGGCGGAGCGGTCCGCCCGCGCGTAGAGGCTGATCCGGCGCGGCTCGCCGCCTACCACCGCGATCCGGCGAAACGGGGTCCCCGCGCCGAGCCAGGCCTCAGGGGCGTCGCCGGCGTCACCCGGCAGCGCCAGGTGGGTGATGCAGAGGTGCTCGAGGAACGCCGCCCGCTCGGCGGGGGGGCTAGCCTCGAAGAACCGTCGGGCGGCCTGGTCGCGCTCGGCGTGAAAAGGGGCCACCGCGTGCGAGACGTACGGCCGGCAGGCGGTGAGGCCGAGGACGTAGAGGCCGATGTCGGGCGGGGTCAACGCGAGGTCGCCCTGGTGGCAGCTGATCCGGAGAGCCGCGGCCACCTCGAGCCTCTCCGGCGTCACGTACCAATCGCCATCGTCCGCGAACACGAGCTGGAGGGCGACGAGGGAGCTGGTGGAGAGCAGGAGGGCAGGGAGGAGCGTGGCGGGAGGGGGGAAGCGGGCGAGCCCGACGGCCCCCAGCGCGAGAAGGGGCACGCCGAGCCCGGCCACGAACTGGAGGCGGAAGCCCACCGGCCGCAGGAGGAGGACGAAGAGTACGACCGCTATCCAGGATGCAAGGTGCAGACGGGCCGTCCGAGTCCGCGGATCGGTAGGCTTGCCCGGCAGGGCCGCGAGCATGGATGCCGGCGCGAGGGCCACCAGGAACGAGCTGAGCGGAGGGACCGCGTAGGTCACGCCGAACGAGCCGAACCACGGAACAGCGTAGAAGACCCAGCTCAGGTAGCCCATGGCCGGCACCAGCCCGAGCAGGGGCGCAAGGCGGCGCGGCCAGTTGCGTGGCGCCTCGCCGAGCAGCACGGCCAGGCCACGGGTGCCGCCAAGCAGGAATAGATCGTAGGGGCGCACGAGGCCGAGCGCGGTGCCCAAGAGCGTGGCCCCTGCGTGGTCACGGGGGGTGGCCGCCCGGTGGAGACCCCACAGCGACCAGACGAGGAGCGCCGTGCCGGCCACGAAGTGTGGATTGGCCAACACCTCCAGGAACGGGAAAAGGCCGGTCCGGATGTCGATCGCGTCCATGACCGGCAGCAGGCCCGCCCGCCAGGCGAGCCCGCCCAGGCCCCCGCCGAGGCCCACCAGCAGGAGCGCCGGGAGGCGATGCGACTCGGGAAGCCCCGCGGCGCGCAACCACCGGTCGACGCCCAGGACGAGCGCGAAGGCGGCGGCCAGCCAGAACAGCCGGTAGGCCAGGAACGGCCGCCCTCCGAGCAGAGCGGACAGACGACCGACGACCCACCATTCGAGGTTCACGATCAGACGCGGGTGAGGCTCGAGCACCAGCTTGTTGGCGAACAGGAAGGCGCCCCGCTCGGCCTGCTCGACGTAGGAGAGGTAGTTGTATTGATCGTCGTCGAAGTAGAAGACACCCTGGAAGGTCTTCCCCGCGGGAGGCGCGAGCCAGGCCCGCAGGTAGGGGGCACCGGTGAGCGCGCTCAGGAGCACCCAGGCGAAGAGGACCGGACGCCAGGAGGCGGGGCCGGGCGCCGCGCTCGACGGTGGGGTGGCCTCAACCTGGGCCTCAGTGGGCATTCGCCCATCCTAGGAGGGGCCGAATCGCGAAATCAAGGGGAGGAGGCCGGGCTCGACGAGCTCTCGGCGCAGGCGGAGCGGTCCGTCCGAGCGTAGAGGCCGATCCGGCGCGGATCGCCGCCCACCAGCGCGATCCGCCGAAACGGGGTCCGCGCGCCCAGCCAGGCTTCGGGAGCCTCCCCGGCGTCGCCGGGCAGGGTGACGTGGGTGACGCAGGCGCGGTCGAGGAGCGCGTCCCGCTCGGCCGGGGTCCTGTCTTCGTAGAAGCGACGCACCGCCTCCGCTCGGGCGTCGTGGTCCGGGGCGGCGGCGTGCGAGGCGTACGGCTTACAAGCGGTGAGGCCGGCGACGTAGAGGCCGATGTCGGGCGGCGTGAGGGCCCGATCGCCGGGGCGGCAGCTCGCGCGGAGGGCTGCGGCCACCTGGAGCCGCTCCGGGGGGACGTACCAGCGCGGGTTGTCGCTGCCGACGAGGTCCAGGGCGACGAGCGCGGTCGAGGACAGCGCTCCCGCGGCGAGCAGGGTGGCGGAGGGCCGGAAGCGCGCGAGCCCGATCGCGCCCAGGGTCAGGAGCGGGGCGCCGAGGCCCACCAGGAACTGCAGAGGAAAGCCGACCGGCCGGACCAGCAGGACCAGCGCCACCACCAGGATCCAGGCCGCGAGGTGGATCCGGGCGGTGCGAGCCTCGCCGTGGGCGGGCTCTCGCGTAACGAGGAGCGCGAGCGCTGCCGAGGGGGCGAGGGCGATCACGAACGCGTGGAGCGGCGGAAACACGTAGGGCAGGCCGAAGGAGTCGAACCAGCGCATGCCGTAGAACACCCAGGCCAGGTAAGCAACGGTCGGGGCCAGGCCGAGCAGGGGGACCAAGCGCCCGACCCACCGCCCCGGGGGCTCCGCGCCGAAGATGGCCAGGCCCCGCGCCGCCCCGAGCAGCACGAGGTCGTACGGGCGCACCAGGCCGAGGGCGGTGCCCAGGGCCGCGGCCAGGGCGTGATCGCGCCCGGTCGTGGCGCGCGAGAACGCCCAGAGCGACCACACGAGGAGCGCGGTCCCCATGACGAAGTGGGGGTTGGCCAGGAGCTCGAGGAACGGGAAGAGGCCGGTCGTGAGGTCGATCGCGTCGGGCAGGGGCAGGATCCCCGCGCGCCAGGCGAGGCCGCCCAGACCGCCCCCCAGGCCGACCAGCATCAGCGCGGGGAGTCGATGGGTCTCCGGGAGGCCGGCGGACCGGAGCCAGCGGTCGAGCCCGGCGAGGAGCAGGAGCGCCCCGGCCAGGGCCACCAGCCGCCAGGCGAGGAAGGGCCGCCCGCCGAGGGCCGCGGAGAGGCGGCCCACGAGCCACCATTCCAGGTTGACGAGCCGCCGCGGGTGGGGCTCGAGGACCAGCACGTTCTCGAACAAGAAAGCGCCCCGCTCCGACTGCTGGATGTACGAGAAGTAGTTGTACTGGTCGTCCACGAAGTAGAAGAAGCCGAGGAAGGCCGTCCCCGGCGGGGGGGCGAGCCACCCGCGCACATAGGGCGCGGTGGTGAGGGCGGACAGGAGCGCCCACGCCAGAAGGACGGGGCGCACGGCGGGCGCCGCGGGATCAGCCGTGGGCCGCCTGCTGCACCTTGAGCAGGCGCGTGAGGAGCCCCTCCAGCCGGCCGAGCCGGTACGCGTTGGGCCCGTCGGAGAGCGCCCGCGCCGGGTTCTCGTGGACCTCCATGAAGAGGCCGTCCACCCCCGCCGCCACCCCGGCCGGGCCGAGGGTGTCGATGAAATGGGCTTCGCCCCCGGAGCGGTCGCCCATGCCGCCGGGCCGCTGCACGCTGTGGGTCACGTCGAAGACGACGGGAAAGCCGAACGAGCGCAGGGTGGGGAACGAGCGCATGTCCACCACCAGGTCGTTGTAGCCGAAGGTGAAGCCGCGCTCGGTGACCATGATCCGCCGGTTGCCCGTGGAGGCGGCCTTGTCGAGCACGCCCTTCATGTCCCAGGGGGCCATGAACTGGCCCTTCTTGACGTTGACGATCTTGCCGGTGGCGGCCGCCGCCAGCACGAGGTCGGTCTGGCGGCAGAGGAAGGCCGGGATCTGCAGGACGTCGGCCACCCGCGCCGCCGCCTCCACCTGCGCCACCTCGTGGACGTCGGTGAGGATCGGCACCCGGTGGCGCTCGCGCACCCCGGCCAGGATCTCGAGCCCCCCCTCCAGGCCCGGACCGCGGTAGGAGCCGAGGCTCGATCGGTTGGCTTTGTCGTAGCTGGCCTTGAAGACGTAGGGGATGCCGAGCCGCGAGGTGATCTCCTTCACCCGCGCCGCCACCTGGTGGGGGTGGCGCGGGCTCTCGATCACGCAGGGGCCGGCGATGAGGAAGAGACCGTCTCCCCTGGTGAGGGCCTGCCAGAGGCCCTTGGTCGAGAGGAGGCCTCTCACGGCACGCCGACCGAGACACGGGCGGGGGCCGCCTCGCCGTGCCGAGCCCGGCGGTTCTCCAGGCTGGCCCGGACGAAATCGGCGAAGAGCGGGTGGGGGGCGAGGGGCTTCGACTGGAACTCCGGGTGGTACTGCACGGCGACGTACCACGGGTGGTCGGGCAGCTCGGCCACCTCCACGAACTTTCCGTCCGGCGTCTTGCCCGCGATCACGAGCCCCTTCTCGCTGAGGCAGCCCTCGTAGGCCTTGTTGAACTCGTAGCGGTGGCGGTGGCGCTCGCGGATCTCGGTGGCGCCGTAGATGCGCGCCGCGTGGGAGCCGGGCAGGAGCTGGCAGGTGTAGGAGCCGAGGCGCATGGTGCCTCCCATCTCCTCCACCCCCAGCAGGTCCTGCAGCTTGTAGATGATCTTGTGCTCCGCGTTCTCGTCCACCTCGGTGGAGTTGGCGCCCGCGAGGCCGCAGGCGTTCCGGGCGAACTCGGTGACCGCCCACTGGAAGCCGTAGCAGATCCCGAAATAGGGGGTCCCCGTGCGCCGGGCGTACTCCGCGGCCGCCACCATGCCCCCCGTGCCGCGAGTGCCGAAGCCGCCGGGGACGAGGATGCCGTCCATCCCGGAGAGCTTGGCAAGGGCGTTGCCGGATTCGAGGTCCTCGGCCTCCACCCAGCGCCGCACCACCTTCACCTGGTTCGCGAAGCCGCCGTGGGTCAGGGCCTCGTTGAGGCTCTTGTACGAGTCCTCGAAGGACACGTACTTGCCCACGATCCCGATCACCACCTCGCCCTTCGGGTTCTTGATGTTCTCGACCAGGGCCTCCCAGGCCGACATGTCGCGGCCCTGGCTGCGGAGCCCCAGCTCCTTGAGGACGATCCCGTCCAGGCCCTCCCCCGAGAGGACGAGCGGCACCTCGTAGATGGACTCCACGTCCTTGGCGGTGATGACCGCCTCCTCGGGGACGTCGCAATAGAGGGCGAGCTTGGCCTTGATGTCGGGGGAGAGGAAGCGGTCGGTGCGGCAGAGGAGGACGCTCGGGGAGATGCCGATGGCCCGCAGCTCGCGCACGCTGTGCTGCATGGGCTTGGTCTTGAGCTCGTGGGCGGTGGCGATGTAGGGGACGAGGGCGAGGTGGACGAAGATCGCGTTGTCGCGCCCCACGTCCTGGCGGAACTGGCGCACCGCCTCCAGGAAGGGCAGGCCCTCGATGTCGCCCACTGTGCCCCCGATCTCCACGATCACCACGTCGGCGTCTTCCGCTCGGCGCCGGAGTGAATCCGTCGCCGCGCTCGTCGAGCCGGGGGGCGCCTCCGCGCCAACGGAGCGCCCCCCCGAGCCCCCGCTGGCCACGGCCCGGATCGCCGCCTTGATCTCGTCCGTGATGTGGGGGATCACCTGGACGGTGCGGCCGAGGTAGTCGCCCCGGCGCTCCTTGGCGATCACCGAGCCGTAGATCTTGCCGGTCGTGATGTTCGAGGCCTTGGAGGTGACGCAGTGAGTGAACCGCTCGTAGTGCCCCAGGTCGAGGTCGGTTTCCGCCCCGTCCTCGGTGACGTAGACCTCGCCGTGCTGATAGGGGCTCATGGTGCCCGGATCCACGTTGATGTAGGGGTCGCACTTCAGCATGGCGACCTTGAAGCCGTGGCCCTCCAGGAGGCAGCCGATGGAGGCCGAGGCCAGGCCCTTGCCGAGGGACGAGACGACGCCTCCCGTCACGAAGATGTACTTGGTCAACCTTTCCTTCCTCTCTCGGGGGCCAGGAGGGCGCGCACGCGCTCCAGGTCCTGGGGGGTGTCCACGGCCTGGCCCCCCTCGCCTTCCATCGGGACCACCCGGATCCGGATCCCGTGGTGGAGGGCGCGGAGCTGCTCCAGCCCCTCGGCTTCCTCGAGGGCGCTCGCCGGCAGGGAGGCGAAGCGAGCGAGGGCGGCCCGGCGATAGGCGTAGAGCCCGACATGCTTGCGGGCGAGGCCGCAGGCCACGGCCGCGGCGGCCGCCGCCGCGAGGTCTCCCGAGGACCCGCGGCGCACGAACGGGATCGGGCTCCGCGAGAAGTAGAGCGCGTTTCCGCCGGCGTCCGTCACCACCTTGACCACCGACGGGCTCAGCATCTCCTCCGCGTCCCGGAGGGGCAGCGACACGCTGGTCACCTCCAGCTCCGGATCGTCCTTCAGGGCCCGCACCGCGGCGTCGATCCCCGCCGGGTCGAGCATCGGCTCGTCGCCCTGCACGTTCACCACGATCTCCGCCTCCACCGAGCGCGCCGCCTCCGCGAGGCGGTCGGTCCCGGTCGGGTGGTCGGGGGAGGTCAGCCGCACCTCGCCCCCGAAGCCCCGCACGGCGGCCGCGATGCGCTCGTCGTCGGTCGCCACCAGGATGCGGTCCAGGGTCGTAGCACCGCGCACCCGCTCGTGGACCCGCTCGATCAGGGTCTTCCCGTGGATGTCCGAGAGAGGCTTCCCCGGCAGGCGTGTGGAACCGTAGCGCGCGGGGATGATCGCGACGATGGCCAAGTCGCTCGGGGCCCTCGTGTAGCCATCATCATAGCCGAGGGGGGACGGAGCGGTCAAACGAAGGGGGCTCGGCTTGCCGCAGCGCGCTCAAAGGCCCAGGTTCACGCGGAGGAAGTAGTACTCATTGAGGGGACGATCGTCTGTCAACGCTGCCACCCCCGGAGGCACCATGTCGGCCAGGGGAAGTTCCTGAGAGAGCACGGCCGCGAACTGGTCGACCGCAGTGGGGTAGGGACCCCATTCCATCAGATCGCGCGCCGCGCGCTCGGGCAGGTGCGCGGCCAGGGCCTCGGCGGGAGTGGGAGGGATCGGCGCTGCGCTGGCCAGGAGATGGTAGCCCCATCCCTCCACCGACCGAAACCCCCTCACGTGGGGGAATATGTCCATCACGGCCTTGATCAACGAGGCCACGACGATGGGCTCGCCGCCCGGGATCCACTGCTGGACGATGCCATTGGAGTCGAGCCGTCGGCGCACCATCTCATAGAACTCGCGCGAATAAAGCAGGCTGGAGCCCGCCGCCTGAACGGGCGGAGGGGGATCCACGATCACGATGTCGTAGACCTCAGACCAGCGCTCGAGGAACCGTCGCCCGTCGTCCACCACGATCCGGCCAAGCGGCGAGGCGAGGAGGCTCTCCGCATCCTCATGGAAGAAACCGAAGAGGGGGGGCACGCTCGGGACGAGCTCGACGGCGGTGGTGCGGACGCCCCAGGAGAGGGAGGAGCGATAGCTGGTGCCCATGCCGAAGCAGATGATCAGCGCGCTCTTGGCTGGCTCGGCTCGGAAAGCCAGCGGGAGGTGCGCCATCATCTTGGTGATCGGCGTCAGATGCGTCATGCCGATGCCGTTCACCAGTATTCCCCGGCTCATTCCCTCGCCGTAGGCGGCCACGGTGGCGGTGGCGTCGCGCCGGACGACTGCGCGAGGTGCGAGGCTCTCGAAACTTCGGGCGGTGGAGAGAGTCACGGCGACCAGCCCGCCCGCGCCCAGAAGCCAGAGGGCGCCGGTTCGCCGAGCCTCAGGCTCGCCGGCCCGGGAGGCCCCCACGGCACCGAGGCCCACGAGGAGGACCGCCAGCCCGGCGAGCGCGCCGCCTTCTCCGAGCCGGGGAAGCAGACCGAAACCTGCCAACAGCGGTCCGACGATGCAGCCCAGCACGTTCAACGCGTAGGCGGAACCCACGCGCTGCGGGTCACCTCCCGACCAGCGATCGGTGAGAAAGGGGGTGACGAATCCGAGGGCGGCACAGAACGGCCAGGTGCCGAAAATGGCCCGGACGGCCCCTGCTTCGAAGGTGCGGGGGAGCGGGATGCGAGGGTCCGCCGCGACGAGCGGGAGCATGGCGGTCGTCGCCAAGAGCGCCCACATCCGGGGGGAGAGGGCGCGCAGGGCTTCGCCTGCGCCCATCCGGGACCAGCGGCGGTAGAGCGCGGAGCCGAGGAAGGTCGCGGCCAGATAGCCCCCGAGGATTGCTGCGAACGTGTAGACCACGCTGCCCATGTAGGGGGTGAACTGCCGGATCCAGACCAACTCCATACCCATGCTGGTCAGTCCGGTGAGAAACAGGGCGAAGAGGGCTGCGGCCTCGGCCCTCCGCGCCGATCCCGCACCCGCTTCGTCGGCGATGGACGTCCTCGACCCGGAGAGCGGCGCCGCCAGGCTGAGACCAAGGGCCAAGGCGCCCAGCGAGCCGTTGAGAAAGGCGACCAGGGACAGGGTGCCTCGGAATCCCAGCCGCTCGATGAGCACGAATGCCGAGAGAAGGGTCCCCGCGGTCGCCCCTACCACGTTGGCCAGGTAGAGGTAGCTGAAGGAGCGAGCACGATCCCCCGGACCGCGGCCGAGGACCGAGATGGCCAGCGGGAACGTCGCTCCCATGCAGGCGCAAAAGGGAAGGAACGCGATGGTGACGAAAAACCCCGCCCCGGCGTGGTACGCGGCAGAGTCCCACCCGGTCTGGGCCGTAGCGCTCAGGAGCACCGAGCGGCCCCAGTCTAAGAGCCACGGAACAGCCGTGGCCCCGAAGGCGATGGCAACCTCCGCTGCGCCATAGAGGCGAAGGGCCAGCGCGGGCGGGCTTCTCGACAACGCGCGCGACACGCGCCCCCCGCCCCAGCTTCCCACCGCGAGCCCACCCATGAAAGCGGACAATACGATCGAGGTGAGGGCGGTCGTGACCCCAAACCGGGCCATCGCCAAGCGCAGCCACACTACTTCCAGGACGAGGCTGCAGAAGCCCGAGACGAGGAAGAACGCAAAGAGCCATCGAGGGTTCATCGGGTGCCCATTGTCCCCGAATGCCCTGGGTTGCGACAACGCCGGGCGGGCCTCGAGGCCTGTCCGGATCAGGTGGAAGAAACAGTCGCGGACGGGATGATCCGTTCGCGAAGGCGGAGGAGCGGCATCTCTATCGCGAGGGCCGCCACGATCCCCACCATGAGGCTTCCCGCGAGATAGGCGACGACGTCGGCCGGCCAGCCGAAGCGACGCACATCCAGGAGATGAACCGCGAGCGCCACCGGCATGTGCCAGAGGTAGATCGAATAGGAGAAAAAGCCGATCGGTGCCAGGGGCGCGAGCGCCCGCTCCAGTCGGGCCGCCCCGCGTGCGGTCGCCGCGACGGTGAGGATCACCAGGCCACCGAACCCCAGGTAGTTGGCGGTCAGCCCGATCGTGTTGACCGTGAGGTTGTCTTCGAGGGGGAGCAGGAAGCAGGGCAGAAGCAACAGGACCGACGCGCAACCGATCGCCCAGCGAAAGCGGTACACCAGCGCGGCGAGGCGTTCGCGGTGGAAGATCCAGCCGTACGAGAGGAGGGTGCCGAACAGGAGCGCGTCGGTTCGGAAATGAGTCGGGAGCAGGAGATAACCTCGAGGGAACGGGGCGAAGGCGCGGACCCGCAACGCGAGCACGAGAGCGAAGAGGATTGCGCAGAGCCCGGGCAACCCGCGGAACGCCTGCGGCCCCTCTCGGCCTCGGGCGCCGCTCCAAAGGAGCAGGGTCAGCGCCAGATAGAAGTGCTCCTCGATGGCCAGCGACCACGTGTGGTTCCACACGGCGGGAAAGTAGTTCTGAACAAAGAACGCTTCGGCCAGGAAGCGGCTGTCCGCCACTCGACCATGGGCCCAGAGCCACGTCACACCCAGCAGGAAATAGAAGCCCGGGTAGATCTTGAAGCCACGCCGGGCGAGAAAGCGAAGCGGACGGATCCGTCCGTGCCGCGCGTGTTCGTCGAACAGCAAGCCGGCGACCAGGAAGCCGCTCAGGACGAAGAAGAGGTCCACCCCCATCCACCCGAGCCGCTGCCAGTGGCGGAAGAGGGCGGCCAGGGCGGGCGGGAGGTCACCGTCGACGGGGGGAAGGTGGCGTCCGAGCACCAACAGGACCGCCACCGCCCGGAGCGCATCCAGAGCCACCAGCCGGTGGGTCTTCGCCCCCGCGAGGGTCGGAGGCGGCACGGGGGTCAACCGGCGCGGCGCGCGAGGGCCAGCAGGCCCAGGCCCACCGCCGCCGCCGTGATCGCAAGCCCCAGAAGCACCGAGGGGGGCCGGTAGATCATCTCGATATTATGCTCTCCCGCGGGCAAGGCCACGGCGCGGAACGCCTCGTTCGCCCGGAGCACCGGTGCCTCCGCGCCATCGATGCGGGCACGCCAACCAGGGTCGTAGGTGTCCACGAGCACAACGTAGCCGGGGGAGCTCAGACGCGCGTGCAGCCGGACGCGGTCGGCCCGCAGATCCGTCACCTGGCTCGTTCCCGGGAGGCCGCCGGGCGAGGGGAGGCCGGAGGCGAGCACCACCTCGCGCGAAGGGTCGAAGGTGGGATCGACCAGGAGACGCCGCCCGGCCTCGCCGTCGGCCACCCGTGCCCCGCCCACCACGTACGCGCGGGGCAACGCGCCGTCCACGCGGTAGAGACGCAGCGGGAGGACGAGGGGTGTCGGCAGGTCGCGGACGAACGTGAGGTCCGAGAGTCCGCGCTCGTCGAGGGCGGCGACGTGCCGCACCGCCCCCAGCTCGAGCCAGCGGCGCCAGCGGGGCGTCCCTTCCGCCTCGCGCACCGCGGCCACGAGGGCGGCCAGGTGGCGGGGATAGAGACCGAGCAGGTCGGGCTCCCAGCTCGCGAAGAGGCCCCAGGCGGCGCCCACCGGCGGCATGAGCGCGAGGCGCGCGCCCAGCGCGCGTCCGGCCTCGAAATCGATCCCTTCCGGGTACCCGGCGATCTTGTACGGGTTCTCGACCCCGAGCAGCGGCTCCGACTCCGGGTAGCTGCGGACGAAGAGACGCGACCCGTCGCGCTGATCGACGGCGTCGACGAGGGACGGGCGGTAGCGGTAGAACGCGCGAGAGGTGGTGCGGTTCACGCGGCTTCCCGCGAGGGCGAGGTCGGCGATGGCCAGGACGGCCACCACGGCCGCGGTCGCCTCTGGCCGCCGGTGAACGAGGCCCGCGACGAGGGCGGCGGCTCCGAGAAGCGAGGCGGCGCCCAGGGGAAGCACGGACCCGGCCAGCGCCTCCGTCCAGGATCGCCCGAGCGTCGCCTCGGGGAGGAGGAGCGTCCCGAGAAGCGCGGCGGGGTTCCGGGCCGCCCCCCAGGCCACCGCGAGCAACAGGGTCGCCACCGCCAGGGGCACGCTCACGCCGAGGAGCCAGGAGCGGCTCGGGCCAGGGTCGCGCTTCCGCCATCGCTCGAAGCCGAGGCCCGCCAGGACTGCCCAGGCGAAGGCCACGAGCACCATCGCCTTCGACGGGTAGCGAAGCATCCGCAGGGCCGGAAACACGGCGACGAAAACGGGGTAGACCCAGGTGTTGTGGCCCAGGGCGAAAAGGGTCGCGCCGGCCCCCAGGCCCGCGAAGAACCCGCGCTGGCTGGCGGCCCCCGGCGAGCCTCCGCCGAGGGCCGCCAGGACCAGGGCCAGAGCGGGGACGCCGAGGTAGAGCGAGCGCAGGAAGGGCATCCCTTCGTCGAGGAGGGCGCGGCCCTCGACCGGGTCCAAAGGGAGCTCGCCGAGCGGAACCGGGGAGAGGACCTTCGCGAGCATGACCAGCGGGTGCAGCGAGCCGACGTTGCCCCGCAGGGCCGGGTCGATGTTCCAGCGCATGCTGCGGCCCGTGGCCTCCAGGGTCGGGAGGAGCTGGGCGGCCGAGAGACCGAGCGCGAACAGCAGGGCCAGGATGGCCGCGGCGAGGCGCGACCGGTTCGCCGCCCCCAGGGGTTGGCGCCACTCCAGGCGGGCCAGCGTGAAGACGACGACCGCCGCCCCCGTGAACGCGCTCATGTCGGGCGACCCCGCGAGCAGCTGCGCTCCGAGGGCGCCTCCCCAGAGGACCGCGCCCCGGAAGGAAGGGGAGGCGAGCGCGTTCTCGGCCGCGAGGAACACCCAGGGGATCCAGGACGCGCCCGCCAGGTGGTGCCACACGTTGACGAGGGACAGGAGCGGCCCCGAGGCGATCCAGGCCGCGCTCGCGACCGCGCTCGCGGCCTCGGACATCCCGAGCCTCCGGGCCAGCCGGAACAGACCGAGCCCCGCCCAGGCCACGTGGGCGAGGGTGAGGACGACGTAGGCGCTCTCCGGAGCCAGCACCAGGTTGACCCAGGTCGGCGGATACAGCACCTGGGTGTTCGGGTTGGCCAGCATGGGATGGCCGAAGGACACGTAGGGATCCCACACCGGCCAGGAGCCGCCCCGCACCGCCCGCACGAAGGACTCGACCTGCGAGTACCAGACGAGGTGCACGTCGCGCTCGTAGAACACCTGGCCCCGGAGGACGACCCCCGGAAAGAGCAGGACCACGAGGGCGGACAGGCCGGCCAGGACCAGCCACTGCGGACGACGGGCCTCGAGCGATGAGGGCATGGCTACGGACCGTCGGAAGGCACCGGCCCGACCCGGTCCCACAGCTCGAAATTGGAGAACGTCCGGACCCGGCGCCACCCGGCGTCGAGCCAACCCGCCCCCGGCGCGGGCAGCAGCACGAACCGCGCGCGCACGGCATCGAGGTAGCCGGACCTCAAGCGCGGCGGGGTCTCGCGCGTGTAGAAGCGGCGCACCTCCTCCACCCGGGAGGCGAACCCGGGAGTCAGCACGCGGTGGCCGAGGACGACATGGCAGGGTGCGAGCCCGGCCACGATCAGGCCGGGGTCCATGGGAGCGAGCAGCACGTCCCCGGGCCGGCACTCCTGCTTCAGCTCCAGGGCGACGTCGCGATAGGCGACGGGCGGGAACCAGGCGGGAGCAGCGTGGAAGGCGACCCAGAGGAGAAGGAGGGAAGTCGGACAGGCGGCGACGGTCAGCGCGGGCAGCCACCGTGGAGGAGCGGCGAGCGCCGCGGCGACCAGCACCAGGGCTCCCAGCGAGTTGACGAACTGCAGGGCGAACCCTCCACCCGGAGCCAGGAGGAAGGCCAGCTCCACGACCGCCCAGGCGCGCAGCGTGCGCTGGAGCTCGCCGGCCCTGGCGGGACCGTCCTGCCGTCGTGATAGCCAGACCGCCGCCAGGGGCCCGGCGGGCACGAGCGCCCAACCAAGAGTGGCGAGGGGCGGCGTGGGCACGACGTTCTGGTGGGCGTACACGGCGAACGCCGGGTGGAACCCGAAGATGAGCAGGTCGTAGACCAGCACGGGCCCGAGCCACAGGAGCTGCGCGAGCTGATCCAGAGCCTCGCGCCGGGAGGGACCGCGCACCAGCCGGGGCCCGGCGGCGGCCGCCACCACGAGCAGGAACAGGCCGAAATCGAACGGCCGGCACAGGCCGAGCACGGCGGCCGCCAGCAGCCATCGCCATCGCGGCCCTCGCCCTTCGCGCCAGCGAACCTGCCAGGCCAGGGCGAGCAGCAGGAGAGCGGTCCCGACCAGGGCGTGGCCGCTGACCAGCGCCTCCCACCAGGGGTAGAGACACATCCCCACGTCGCCCACTTCCATCGGCGGCACTCCCTGCCACAGCCGCAGCCAGCCCATCCCGCCCCCGGTCGCGACCAGGGCGACGCTCCAGGCGAGCCGGCCGCCCGTCAATCCCGCGGCGTCCAGCATGAGGGTGGCGCCTCGGAGCAACAGGCCGATGCCCAGCACACGCAGCGCGTGGAGCCCCGCCACCGGACTGTCGGCGGCGGCCCCCAGCAGGCCTGCGGTCCACCAGGCCAGGTTCAGCAGGGCGGGCGATTGGGGAGTCACGTCGAACTTGTTGCGGAAGAGCACGGCCCCCCGTCCTGCCTGCTCCACAAAGGAGAGGTATTGGTAGAAGTCGTCCTGGAACGCGAAGGCGCCGCCGAAGAAGCGGCCCGCGGGAGGCCACGCGGAAGCGAAGGCGTAGGGGAGCGAGACGAGCAGGGCGAGCGCCGCCCACCCGACGAGAGTCGCCGCGGCTACGCCCGCGGCCGATGGGGGGCCCGTGCGGGTGGCCCCCTTCGCGACCCCGCCCGCCTCCGCGGACACCCTAACGCTCGAACACCGAGACGAGGAGCCCTTCCGTCCCGGCGGCCCGGCGCGCGCGGAATCCCTGGGGGGCGAGCTGGCGCAGGAGGAACTCCTCCACCACGCCGGCATCGCCGCGCGCGACGAAGAGGAAGCGCGCGGAGCTCCGCACGCCCTCGACGACCTTGGCGACGTGCTCGGACAGCGCGGGGGTGTCGCTGCGCCACGGCAGGGGCACGAGGCGGCCCGGCACCGGGTACATGGCGAACGGGCAGAGGAGGTAACTGGCCTTCTCCGGGTCGGTGAGCCACTCGGGCTGGTTGGCCTCCACGAGGCCCGAGATCACGAGAACCGGCGTATCGGGGCCCGCCTCGGCGCGCACCACCACCGCCGCCGCGCGCCAGTCCTGACGCCAGGTGCGCTGGCGGTCCGGGTCCGTGGCGTGAGCGGCCAGGGTCACCGCGACGACGGTCGCGGCCCCGGCGAGCCGCGCGGGAACGGTCGCGAGCAGGCGGAGCGCGCCGCCCAGCACGAGCGCCAGGGCCGGCGTCCCCGCGATGGCGTAGTGGGGCGTGAGGACGCTCGAGGGCGTGAGACGTGAGATCGCAAAGAGCAGCAGGGCGGGAAGGGCCAGCCAGCAGAGGGCGAGCGCGGGGGCGTCGGAGTCGCTCCGAACGCCCGCGGTGGTCGGGCGGCCCCCCAGGAGGACACCGACGACGAGCGCGAGAGCCACGGCGCCCATCGTCTCCGCGGGCACGATGAGCTCGAACAGGTCCGAGAACGCGGGGACCGCGGCGTAGGTCAGCGCGGCTTGGCGCGTGGCCAGGGACCGAAGCTCCGCCGCGAGAGGCACCAGGAAGAGGCCCGTGAGACCGAGCAGCCCGGCCGCCTTGCTCCAGGCCAGGCGCCGCCCGAGGACGGCCCGCAGCAGCACGACGACGTGGACGACGAGAGCGAGGCCGAGCAGCGGGTGCACGTGGGCGGTCAGGCTGGAGAGCAGGGCCGCACCCACCGCCTCGCGGCGACAGCCCGTGTCGAGCCAGCGCAAGAGCAGGAGCAGGCTGCCCGTCAGGGTGGCGAGGCCCAGGGCGTAGGGCCGCGCGTTGGCGGCCTGGAACGCGATCAAGCGCTCGGACGCGAAGACGATGGCGGCGAGGGCGCCCGCCTCGCGGTCCCACGTCCGGGCGGCGATCGCCGCGACGAAGAGGGCCGTGGCCAGCATCGCGAGCAGGGATGGGAGGCGCAGGGCCAGCTCCGTCGTCCCCAGCAGGGCGGCCGAGGCCCACGGCAGGAAGAAGGCCACGGGTGAGAACTGGTAGTCCATGCCGCGGCGAAAGGTCTCGGCGGGACCCGCGCCGACGACCCAATGCGTGACCGCCTCGTCGATACCGAGGCTGCCCCGAAGGTGCCCGAGCCACACGGCCACGACCGCGGCCAGCAGGACTCCATAGACCCGGCGTGCCCTCATCGCACGCCTGCTGCCTCGAGCACGTGCCGCTCCGGTGGTGGCCTTGTCCCGAGCTCGATCCGGCGTCGCGGCTCGTAGTGCGCACCGGCGGGCAAGGGGGGCAGGCCCGTCGCGTCCCAGCCCTCGAGCAGGACCAGCCGGCCGGATGAGTCCCGCCGGAACGCGACGACCTCGTCGTAGCGATGCAGGGTGGGGGCGGTCCTCCAGGGTTTTTCGATGACCGGCCAGGGAACGCTCCAGATCCCCACTGGAGTTGCGGCGAGGGAATAGAGGAGAGGGTTCGCTCCCAGCGCGTGGCCCACGGCTTTGCCCTGGTACAGATAGGAGACCGCGTGGCGGAACGAGAGGCTGTACGGCCAGGCCCGGGTCTCGTCCGTCAGCAAGACCAGCGTATTCGGCATCAGGTCGGGGGCGGCGCCGGTCAACTGTCGGAGGGTCGAGACCTGGGCATCGTAGTAGCTGATCCGGTCCCATTCGCGTTGCATGGCGACGGTGTGGCCGGTGCCGACCGCGACCACCCACGCTCCCCCCACGAGGAGCCCCGCCCCTTGAATTCGCGGAGGCAAGGCGGAGGCGGTGAGGACGAGGCTGGCCGCGAGGAACAGCGCCACCCCCGGGGCCGCGAGGAACTGGGTGCGGGTCGCTCCCTGCACCTGGGGGCTGGCGACGAGCACGGCGTATCCGAGGCCGGCGAGGGCCAGGCCGAGGCCGGCCAAGGCGGCGAGCCGCGAACGGGGCTCGCGTGGCTCGTCCACCGGGCGCACGAGGCCCAGTATCCACCAGGACGCGGCGAACAGGGCCGCCGCGGCCGCCACCCCCGGGTGAAGGAGCTCGCGGGGGTCGGCCGGCACCAACGGGCCCAGGTGGAGCGTGTATTGGCGAAGGAACCTGCCCAGGTAGCGCGCGGGTTCCAAGTCGAGGCCGAGGACCTCGGTCTGATAGGCGCTCTCCGCCTGCTTCGCCAGGAGGGGGAGGGCGGCCAGGACGAGGGCGAGGACGGCGCTCGCTTCCCAGGCGACGAGCCACGCGGCCCGGGCCGCCCTTCCCGGCAGCCCGCTTCGCACGAAGAGGAGGAGCACGGGGGCGCCGAGCAGCAAGGCCACCACGGCCTCATAGCTCCGCGCCGCCACCAACCCCAGCAGACAGCCCGCGGCCAGCGCGGGGACGCGCGCCCGCTCCCAGGAGACGATCAGCAGGAGCAGCGCGAGCAGGGTCCCGAGCAGGACCCCGCTGTTCATCGACGTCTGGACGGTCGCGAGCCGGGCCATGTCGAGGGGGGCCCAAGCGGCCGCGAACACGCCGGCGAGGAGGGCCAGCCTGGGGTCCGCCGTGAGGCGGCGGCAGATCAGGACGACGAGCCCGGCTCCCAGGGCGAGGTAAGCCGCGTGGAGGAGAAAGTACCCGTGGAAGCTGTAGGGCGCCAGCCAGACCGCCGGCTGTGACCAGATCAAGGTCAGCGGGCGGTTCGAGTGGGGGAAGGCGACGATGCCTTGCGAGTTCAGGGACAGGTAGAGCCATTCGTCGACGCCGCCGAAGTTCGTCGCCCTGACCCACGAGAACTCCGCGGCCAGCACCGCGCCGACCGCGAGCAGGTACGGAAGGGGCCCGAGCACGGCGTTCGCCCTTTCTCCGAATCTCACCGCCTCATCCCCGGGCGCCCGAGCCACAGCACGATCAGCCCCGAGAGGCCGCTCAGCCAAAGCCCGGCGACCCAGGAGGGGGGCCGATAGCGGAGACGGACCCGGTGCTCGCCCGGAGCCACCTCGATCCCGAGGTATCGCCCCTCGGCGCGCCCGACCGTCGCCGCGTCCTCGTCCAGGGTCGCCCGCCAGCCGGGGGCGAAAGCCTCGCGCAGGGTGAGGAGCGATGGGCGAACGGCGCGGACCAGGAGCTCGAAGCGGCCGGGAGCCTGGGCGATGACCTCCAGCCCTCCGGCCTCCGCCGCGGGGGCCGCATCGTCGCTCGCCAGGGAGGCGAGCGGCCGGGCGCCCCGCAGACGATAGACGTGCGCCGCCAGCGGCGCCATGCGCTCCGGGCTCAGGACCGCACGCAGCTCGAGATCGGGGTGCTCGATGGGATCGAGGGACACGACGTGAGCCACGCCCGCCGCGCGCAGGCGATCGACGAGCGCGGGGAACGACCGGACGCCGGCCTCGCCCGGGTCCAGCACGCGCTCGACCGGGACGAGCATGGTGCGGTCCAGGCTGTACGCGGTGGGGATCCGCACCGGCACGTTGAAGTCGGGGGTGAACGTCTCCTGCAGGATCGCGAACGTCCAGGCCTCGTGACGCTCGCGACCGGCCGCGCGTCCGCGGAAATAGGCCGCGCTGTAAGTGGGGTCGAAGGTGAAGACCCGTCCCCCCTCGCGACGCATGTCTTCCGCGAGCCGTGCCGCCTCTTCGGAAAGCCGGTAGAAGGCCGGGGAGACCATCGGGTTGAGGCCCGCCCCGGCGCGAAGCAGGTCGACCGCGGCCAGGACGGCGAGGGCCAGGGCCGCCCCCTGGGGCCGCAGCCGTCCGGCCAGCGTCACCAGGGCGACGACGCCCGCCACCATCGCCAGCCCCCCGGCCACGGCGGCGTCCGCGGCGATGAAACGCGCGCGCTCGAAGCGAAGCGGCCAGGGATAGTCCGGCGGGAAGAATCCCCCGAGCAGGTAACCCGCGAGCGGCGGCCAGAGGAGCACCGAGGCCGGCAGGGCCGCCACCAGGGTCCCTGTCCCCAGACCCAGGGCGGCGCAGGCCTTCCAGGCGCGCCCCTCCCGGACGCGAGCCAGCTCCGAAAGGCCGAGGGCGGCCAGGAGCGCGACCGCGAAGTGGATCGCGAAGAAGGCCTTGGACGGGAAGCGCAGCTTGCGGACGAGCGGCACCGCCTCGACCAATGGCTCCAGCCCCGCCCACCGACCAAGGCAGACGAAGGCGGCCAGGACGGCGAGGAGAGCCAGCCGGCGGCTCCGGGGGGCGCGGGCGATCAGCCCGACCGCGGCCAGGCTCAGGGCGGCGGGACCGAGGTAGAGGCTCAGGAAATAGGGGAAGCCCCGCGGAAAGAAGTTCATCCCCCACCAGCGCTCGGCCAGGTCGTAGGGATCCCCGAAGAGCCCAGCGATCACCACCTGCAGGAACGCGATCGGGTGAACCGAGTGGCCGAGCACGACTTCCGTGGGGAACCCCGTGGCACGGGCGCTGTCTGCCACCAGCCCGCTCACGGGCAGGACCACCGCTCCCGCGAGGGAGCCCCCGAGCAGGATCGCGCCGGCAAAACGGCCGAAGGCGCGCCGGCTCGGGAACCCGACCGCGAGCACGAAGGCAATCACCAGGGTCTGGCCGACGATCTCGACGGCGGTGGTCGACAGCATCACCGCGACCAGGACCGCAGCTCCCGCCACCTCCCGCCGGCCGCCCTCGGCGGCGCTCCGCAGCCCGCACACCACGAGGGGCGCCCACGCCACCGCTTGAACGTACACGTAGAGGTTCAGGGTGGACAGGCAGAACCCGCCCAGGGCGTAGACGACCCCCCCCACGGCGGCGGCGACCCGGGAGAGCCCCAGGCTGCGGCCGAGGGCGAAGAAGGCGAGGGCCGACAGGGGGACGTGCAGGGCGAGGAGGAGTGAGAAGCCCGCCTCGTGGGGGACCAGGGCCTGGAGCAGGTCGAACGGGTAGGCAATGGGAGGGAGCGCCAGGGGGACGCCTTCGTGGACGTACGGGTTCCAGAAGCGCAGCTCGCCGGCCCGCAGGCCCTCGACCACGAAGCGCCGCAGGGGGAAGAACTGCAGCGAGAGGTCGCGGAAGTAGAAGCAATGGCCGGCCCCGAGGCCCCGCAGGAAAGGCAGCAGGGTCGTGGCCAGGAGGAGGAGGCCCGCGCCGACGGTCCGGGCGCGGTCGCGCGCGGTCTCCTCCGGGGGCGGCCCTCCGCTCATCCCAGGGAGCGGACCTTGCGCGCCGGCACCCCGGCAACGAGCGCGCGATCGGGCACGTCCTCCGTCACCACGCTGCCCGCGGCCACGAACGACCCCGCCCCGATCCGGACCCCGGGGAGGAGGGTGGCGTTCGCGCCCACGAAGGAGCCGCGGCCGATGCGCACCGCGGCGGTCATGGCGGGGAACTGGGCTTGCAGCGGGTGGTCGTGGTACCCGACGTTGAGGTGGGTGAGGATCACCACCCTCTCGGCCAGGGTCACCTGGGCCTCCAGGTGGATCTCGTCTGCGAGGTCCAGCAGACACTCGTCCCCGAGGAAGCACTCGTCGCCCACCGCGAGCCCGCCCGGACCGCGCCGGTAGAGATTGAAGAAGCGCACGTCGTGGAGCACGACCCGCGCCCCGACTCGCGCCCCGAAAAGGCGAAGCCAGGCCACGCGCAGCGGGGGGAACAGGGCGAGGCGGTAGGGGAGGAGGGCCAGGGTGTAGAAGCCGAAGCGGGCGGCCTTCTTCCAGCCGATCTCGTCCAGGGCCTTCAGGGGCGCTCCCGCTCCAGCTCCCTCCGGAAGCTGAGCAGCTTGAGGAAGTACTCCGCGGAGTCGCGGAGGCCGCGGACGGTCGAGGCCTTGTCGTAGCGGCGCAGGTAGGCCCCCGGGATCTCCACGATGCGGAGGCCCCGGCGGAGCGCCCGCACCATGAACTCCGTGTCCCAGAACCACCCGGGGTCCCGGATCTGGTCCAGGACCGGCAGCAGCTTCTCCCGGCGGAAGAACTTGAAGCCGGTCTCCGTGTCCTGCAGGTCCACCCCGAGGAGGCGGCGCACCAGGAACGAATACCCGCGGCTCATCAGGTACCGGTCGAGCCGGAGGATCTGGAAGGCGTAGATGCGGCGCACGGTGGCCACGTCGGCCCCCTGCTCGAGGGCCCTCACCAGGGAGGGGACGTACCGGCAGTGCACCTCGAGGTCCACGTCGAGGTAACCCGTGATCTCGCCCCGGGCGGCGCGGAACCCGTCGGTGACGGTCGCCCCCCGCCCCTGGTTCCGCTCGTGGAGGATCACGTTCAGGTCGAGGTCGGAGTGGGCGGCCACCAGCGCCCGGAGGATCTCTCGCGTCCGGTCGCGGCTCGCGTCGTCCACGAAGATTACCTCGAAGGGCCGGCCCAGCTCCCGGAGAATCTCCCGGATCTCGGCGAAACTCGTCTCCAGGATCTGCTCCTCGTTGTAGCAGGCGAGGACCAGGCTGACCTTCGGGGCCGCGCCCACCCCTCAGATCCTCGTGCGGTGGACGGCCTCGATCACGCGTGCCACGTCGCTCTCGGAGAGCCCTGGGTGGAGGGGCAGGCGGAGGAGCGTTCGCGCGACGCGGTCGGTGACGGGCAGATCCCGCGGCCCCGCGCCCAGGGCGCGGCCGTGCGGGGCCGAGTGGAGAGGGACGTAGTGGAAAGTGGCCATCACCCCTTGCTTCCTCAGGTCCTCCAGGCACCGGTCTCGGGCCGCTTCGTCGGGGAGCAGCAGGTAGAAGATGTGGTGGTTGGGCTCGCGGTCCGGCAGCTCGGGGGGCAGGCGCACCCCGCGTTGCTGCGCCCAGGCGGCGAGTCCCTCCCGGTAGCGGCGCACCACCGCCCCGCGCCGCCGCTGGATCTCCGGCATCTTGTCGAGCTGCGCATCGAGCACCGCGGCGAGGAGGTCGGACAGCACGTAACTGCTCCCCTCGGCCACCCAGGTGTACTTGTCGACCTCGCCGCGCAGGAACGCGCTCCGGTTCGTCCCCTTCTCCCGGATGACCTCCGCCCGCGCAGCCAATTGGTGGTTCCGTAGCACGAGGGCTCCCCCTTCGCCGCAGGTGACGTTCTTGGTCTCGTGGAAGCTCAGGCAGCCCGCGTCCCCGAGCATGCCCAGGGGCCGGCCCCGGAAGGCGGCCCCTAGGCCCTGCGCGGCGTCCTCCACGACCTTGAGTCCGCGCGCGCCCGCCACGGCGAGGAGGCGGTCCATGTCGGGCGCGACCCCCGCGTAGTGAACGGGCAGGAGGGCGGCGGAGCGCGGGCCGAGACACCGCTCGACGTCTGCCGGATCGAGCCCGAGGGTGTCCTCGGCGATGTCGGCGAAGACCGGCCTGCCCCCCACGCGGAGAATCGCGTTGGCCGTGGAGACGAAGGTGAAGGAAGGACACACGACTTCGTCGTCCCGGCCGACGCCGAGGGCGAGGAGGGCGAGCTCCAGGGCGTGCGTGCAGGAGGTGGTGAGGAGCACCCGGTGGGCGCCCAGATTCTCCGCCAGCCGCGCCTCCACGCGCCGGCCGAACGGACCGTCTCCGCCGACCCGTCCCGCCAGCGCCTCCGTGATCCGCCGCGTCTCCGCCTCGTCGAACCAGGGCGCGGAGAAGGCGACAGGGGCGGGCCGATCTTCGGGGCGGGACGCTGACGCCATGGTCGCGATATCTTCTACCTAATCTCCGGGGGAGTCCATTGACCACGAGCCGCGGGCCCACGACCTCACCCGGACCGATCGACGGGCGCGTGACCGCCTGGATCGCAGCCTCGTACCTCCTGCCGATCCTGTGGCTCTTCGGGGGCGCCCTCTTCGGAGGGCGCCTGCCCTACTTCCGCGACCTGTCGAGCCAGTACGCTCCTGACTATGCGTTCCTGCACCGCTCCCTCGGGGACGGGGTGTGGCCCCTCTGGTACCCGTTTGCCGACGGGGGCGGGCCGTGCGTGTTCGGCTATCCGGTCGAGCTGCTCTTGGTGGGGCTCTGCGGGAGTCGACGGGCGCTCGCGGTGGGACCGCCGCTGCATCTCTTCCTCGCGATGCTCGGCTGCGCCCAGCTTGCCCGGGCCCTCGGGGCCCGCGCCTTGGGCGCGTGGCTGGCGGGAGCGGTCTACGGGCTGGCCGGCTTCCCTCTCTCGTGCGTGAACCTTCTCCAGCTCCTGCACGGTCTGGCCTGGGCGCCCTGGGTCCTCCTGGCCTTTCGTCGACTGGTCGAGACCCCCTCGCCGGGCAGGTCGGCCGCGCTCGCCCTCGTGGGCGCGCTCCAGATCAGCACCCTCTCGGGGGAGATCGCGCTGCAGACCGCGGTGGCCGGGCTGTTTCTCATTCCCCGGACGGCCTGGTCGGAAGTGGGGCGCCGGCTCGGCCACGTCGCGGGGGCCGGCCTCCTCGCGCTCCTGGCCGCTGCCCCTGTCCTCTGCGGCCTGCTCACCCTCCTCACGGGGAGCGCAAGGGCTGCGGGGTTCCCGGCGGAGCGTGCCCTCGCGTATTCGGCCAGCCCCGTCGTGCTCGCCGAATCCGTCCTGCCCCGGCTCTTCGGCGACGTTCACGCCTTTTCCGACCGGGGTTTCTGGGGGCAGCCCTTCTACGCCCAGGGCTATCCCTACCTCCTGAGCCTCTACCTGGGGCCGGTCGTGCTGTTGATCGCTCTGCGCGCCGGGCGGAGCCGTCTCTGGGTGCTGGCCGTCCTCGGCCTGCTCCTCTCGTTGGGGGCCTACGGCCCCTTCGGGCGCCTGCTTCCCGTGCTCCTCGCTCCCTTCCGCTTCCCGGTCAAGTTCTTCTTCCTGACCTCGCTCGCGGTGGCGCTTCTGGCGGGCCGTGGCCTCGATCGTGCCGCGGCCGGGCCGGTCGCCCGCCGACATGCCCCCTGGTTGCTCGCCCCCGGCCTCGGTCTCCTCGTGCTCACGGGCGTGGCCGCCTTCGATGCGGGGGCGGTGGGGCGTGCGCTCGCCGGCCGCATGCCGGAGGACGCAGTCGCCCGGGCCGTGGACGTGGCGCGAACGACATGGCCACCGGCCTGGCTGGCCACGGGCTCGCTCGGCCTGGCGGTCGGAGTGCTCCTGCTCCGCGGCGGCCGAGCCGCGGGACCCGCCGGGCTGCTCGCCGTCCTCGACCTTCTCACGGTGAACGTCGGCCTGAACCCCCTGACGGAACCGAGCTTCTACGCGCTGCGGCCGGAAGTGAAGGCGCTCGTCGACGCGGCGTCCCGAGAGGGCACCTACCGGTGGTTCTCCTACGGGGTGGCGGACTCGCCCGGTCTCGAGTGGCGTCCGGAGGTGGCGCGGCGCGGGTCCGACGTCTGGCTCTACTCCCTGGATCGCCAGGCTCTCTTGCCACGCATCCATGTGCTCGAGGGGCTGGAGGGAATCTTCGACGCGGATCGGACGGGCTGGGCGCCCGAGGGCTCGACCCTCCCCGAGTCCGAACGGCGGCCCGCCCTCTTCGCCCGCCATCGACGCCGGCTCAGGCAGGCCAACGTGCGCTGGGTCCTGTCCTTCCAGGAGCTTGCTCCGGAGCTGGCGAAGCTGCGGAGCGCGGCCGCCCTCCCTGAGGTCCGGGAGCCCTTGCACCTCTACGAGCTCGCGGACGCGCTGCCGCGCGCGTTCTGGGTGCCGGCGGCGAGGGTGCTGAGCGGCCGGGAGGCGATCCGGTCGGAGCTGGAACGGCCCGACCTGGACCTGCGGTCCCTCGTCCTGCTCGAAAGGGCGGTGGGGAGCGCCTGCTCCCCGGGTGGCGCGGCGCCCGGCCCGACCGTCTCCTACGTTTCGGCCGATGCCCACACGGTTCGCCTGCGCCTGAGCCGACCATCGCCGGCCTGTGGCTATCTCGTGGTGATGAATCTCCATCACCCCTTCTGGACGGCCAGCGGGCCCGAGGGGCCGCTCGAGGTCGTCCGCGCCGACGGCCGGAGCTGGGCGATCCCGCTCACGGGCCCCTTGTCGGAGGTGACCGTCGTCTACTGCCCCCCCTGGCGCGCCCCCGCCCTCGCGATAAGCCTGGTCGGGATTGTGATCGCGGTCACCCTGGTCCTTCGGACGTCCGGCTCGAAGCTTGACAGGATTCGGACCAACGCGTTAGCATCTGTCGACTAAGTACCAGAGAGTCTTAGGTTTTCAAGGAGCGAATGCCCGTCAAGCTTGGCGAACTGCTGCTGAAGGAGAACATGGTCACTCCCCAGCAGCTCCA
>WNGG01000794.1_pt1 | contig 34799 bp, 24 predicted proteins | sample 5400661 | NCBI WGS metagenome assembly WNGG01 (sample SAMN13153372, study PRJNA577476) | soil metagenome | isolation source: 100 cm soil or saprolite under Garry oak tree replicate 1 | place: USA:California | collected 2016-06-15
AGAAACACCACGAGGCTGGCTAGAATGCTGCCCACAATCAAATGGATATTGATTTCGTGGAGGGCCGCGTAGATAAATCCGGATTGGTCTTCAAGCAACTGCAGCTTCACGTCCGGAGGAATCTGCGAGGCGACACGGCCTAGAGCCTGTTTCACGCCGGCGATCACAGCAACTGTATTCGCTCCTGACTGGCGCCGGATTTCGAGCGTGACCGTTGGCTTTCCGTTCAACCGAACGGACGAGCGCTGTTCCTTGGTGCCGTCTTCGGCCCATCCGACATCCCTGATGCGAACCGGCGCGCCGTTGATTGTTGTGACGACGAGATCGTTAAAATCCCGCGAGCTGGCCATTCGTCCAATGGTCCTCAGATTTCGCTCTGAGGCGCCGGAGGTCACATTGCCTCCCGGAACGTCAACGTTTTGCCGGACAATCGCATCGCGGACAGCGTTAATCGGAAGCTGGTAGGCGGCTAATCTATCGGGATCGACCCAGATGTTAATCGCGCGGTCCAGGCCGCCGTTAATCCGGACTTCGCCCACGCCGGGACTGCGCTCCAGTTGTTGCCGGATGACCTTATCCGCCAGTTCCGTCAATTCACGCACGGGCCGGTCGCTGATCAGCGCAATGGAAATCGAGGGATTCTGGTCGCTGTTGCTCTTTGTAATCGTCGGGGGATCCGCGTCCGGAGGCAACAAGCGAATAACTGTGGCAACGCGATCACGCACATCTTGAATTGCCGTCTCGATATTCCGATCAAGATTGAAGGTAGGAAATACTCCCGCCGTACCTTGGCCCGAGGTGGAACGCAATTCGGCCAAATCTTCAACAGTGTTTACCGCCTCCTCCAGAATTTGAGTAATCGAAACTTCAAGTTCCTCGGGTGACGCGCCAGGCAGAAATGTACGGACCTGGATTAAAGGAAGCTCAACATCCGGATGTTTGTCCACGTCCAGGTGGAAATAGCTGACCACGCCGACGACGACAAGGAACAGGACAATCATCGACGCGAAGACGGGAAGACGAATGCATAGCTCAGCCAGTTTTTGCAAGCTTCAAAACTCCTTGTCCGGTTAGTCGATGGCGACGGTTTCGCCGTCCTTCATATTGCCGGGATTGATGACGACGGAATCACCGGTGTCGATACCTTCCAGAACCTCGACGCCTGTCTCCATGTGGCGACCGGTTCGGATGCGTTTTTCCGACGCCTTGCCGTCCTTCACCACAAAGACCCGGTCAACTCCGGCAAAGTTAACGATCGATGACGGCGGCACCATCAGCGCACGTTGACCTGAGGAGACGATGATTTCTGCTCGTGCGAAGGCGCCCGGCCGCAAAATGCCGGCGGTATTCGAAACTTCGGTTTCTACCAACAGCGTGCGATTGGCTTCATCGAACGAAGGGCTGATCCGCGCCACCCGGCCTGGATGAACACCGGGGGCGCCTTCGACGGTGACTCGCACCGGCAGGCCAGGACGAATACTCCGCGCCTCACGCTCGGGTACCGCAGTCTTCAAGCGGAGAGGATGCATTTGGACCAGCGTTGCTATCGGCGCCCCGGCGGCGACATACTGGCCGGCATTCGCGTCTCGCTGCCGGATCATTCCGGATATCGGCGCGTAAAGGACAGCATCAGCAAGTTGCTGTCGTGCGATTTCCAATTCCGACCGGCGTTGCGCGAGCAGCGCCTGGCGGTTTCGCGCTTCCTCCAGCGCATCCTCGTATTTGGTTTCGGCGATCTTGTAAGCGAAGTCAGTCGCATCAAAATCGGCCTTCGGCAGCAACCCCTTTGTGAATAGTTGCTGAGCCCGTTCCATCTGAGATCGCGCCGCGTCGGCAGTTGCCCGCGCCTCCCTGGCGATGGTGGTTTGTTCGAGAACGACGCTCTGATCCGAAGCATCCGGCGCTAACCCCAATCGCACTCGAGCCTGTTGCAACGCAGCGTCCGCCTGGCGGACGCGAAGTTCATAATCCATCGTATCGAGTTTTGCGATGGGGCTGTTCTTTTGAACGGCGCTACCAAGATCGACCGGGATTTCCGCCACTCGGCCGGGCACCTTGAAACCCAGCACGACCTCTTGATCCGCTGCAAGAGTACCGGTGACTATGACAAGTTGTTCGATGTCCTTCTGGTTTGCCACGGTGGTCTGTACGCGGCGAGACTGTTCGGATCCACCATCAGGACGTTCCTTGGCATCTGAAACTGCCGCCGCTTGAGGCGTACTCCCGCAGGCCGATAATAGGAGAGAAATGAAGACTGCGGTGAATGAACTCTTTAAAAAGTGCATAGGGCCCCTAATTAGAGCAGACTTTTGCTCAAAACTGCTATTTCTGTCGGGCTAAATTCTACAATAAGTCCGTGAAAGTTCGATTAGAACGCCTGACGGACCGCCAATTGCTAGATCTCCGCTTATGCGACTTGCCCCTGCGAATTCGCGGCACGCATTTAGAGCTACGGCTCGAAAAGCTTTATCGCGAGCTGGCGGCCCGATCGCTCGACTTTCGCCCGCACGTGTGGCTTGCCGAGGAATGGTTCACGCCCGATGGCGTCGCGGGTTTCGCGATTCCATTTTATCTGGCGCATCCCAGGCTGATGAAGCTGGAACGTGCGCAGATGCTTGAAGTGGAAGGCGCTAGGGAAAGCGAATGCATGCGTATTCTGCGGCATGAAGCGGGACACGCGATCGACAATGCCTTCCGGCTCCATGCGCGCGGGAGCTGGACGGACACGTTTGGTTCATATCGAGTTCCATATCCCGAGTGGTATCAGCCTCAGCCCGGAAGCCGCGATTACGTTCTGAATCTGGACGCCTGGTATGCCCAGGCGCACCCCGCCGAGGATTTTGCCGAAACGTTCGCCGTCTGGCTCAGGCCCGGGACACAATGGAGGCGGCAATACGCAGGATGGGGCGCGGAGCGAAAGCTCGACTATGTCCAGCAGATTATGAGGGATCTGGCGGGAAAATCTCCGAAGCGCCTGGCCCGGCGTGAGGTTGATCCTCTCGAAACTCTGAAAAAGACACTGAGACAACATTACCGGCGGAAGCGGGCTTACTACACTATCCACTGGCCGGCATCCTACGAGCGAAATCTCTACCGGGTCTTTTCGGAGGAGCCGCGACACCGATCGTACCCCAGCGCGGCTCAGTTTTTGCGGCGCATCCGAGGCGAGATCTGCGAGATCGTCGCTCGAGTGACCGGAGTGCACCACTACACGATCAACCATATCTTGAAACATATGATCGTGCGCTGCCGCGCGCTGAATCTGAGGCTGACGATCCCTGAAGAGGCGGCTCGAGAGCTCAGTGTTGTCGCATTGACCATGCAGGTGATGCAGGTCTTGCGCACGGGCTACCACCGGATTCCGTTGTGAGCTTCAAGCCGAAGATCAAACTCCGAATCCTCGTCCTCCTGTCTCAGGAGCTGATGCCGCCGGACGTCATTCCCGAAGGCATCGAAAAAGAAGAGCAGCCGTGGAGGACGGAATATGACGTCATCTCCACATTGAAGCAAATGGGTCACGACGTCGCACCCGTTGGACTGCGCAGCGATCTGGAAGTTATTGCCAAAGCGCGGGAGGAGCACAAACCGCAGATCGCCTTCAACCTTCTGGAAGACTTCGAGGGGCGCGCGCTGTACGACCAGCACGTCGTCAGCTATCTCGAGCTGATCAAGCAGCCGTACACCGGCTGTAATCCGCGCGGATTGACGATCGCGCATGATAAGGCGCTGACCAAGAAAATTCTTTCGTATCACCGGATACTGGTGCCCGGATTTGCCGTATTCCCTATCGGGCAAAAAGTAGTGAGGCCCCGCCGGTTGAAATTTCCGCTGCTCGTCAAATCGGTCGTTGAAGAGGGTTCCGTGGGCATTTCGCAGGCATCGGTCGTCGCCGATGATCAGAAATTGGCAGAACGCGTGGAATTCATCCACCGGCAAACCAACAGCCACGCGCTCGCGGAGCAATACATCGAAGGCCGCGAGATTTACATCGGCGTTATCGGCAATCGGAAACTGCAAACGTATACGCCATGGGAATTGATGATCACCAACTTGCCTGAAGGCGCGTTGAACATCGCAACAGGCCGCCTCAAATGGAACACGGATTACCAGAAAAAAGTCGGCCTGGTTACAAAACCGGCCGATCTCCCATCCGAATTGCAGCGGAGTATCCTTTTATTGTCCAAACGCATCTATCGTCACTTGAGCCTTAGCGGTTATGCCCGGCTCGATTACCGGTTAACGAGTGAAGGCAAGTGTTACCTGCTGGAGGCCAATCCCAACCCGCAGATTGCGAAAGACGAAGATTTTGCCGACTCTGCGGCGCACTGCGGCATCAGTTACCCGCAACTGCTGCACAAGATCGTCACGCTGGGCCTGAGCTACAACACGGCAGAATACGTCATCATCTGAGGGCGCTAATCGCGATACTTGTCGCGGAGAACTTCGACATCGCTCATCGAAAGGCCTGAGTGTCTGGCGATATCGCCACGCGACTGGAGCTTATTGCGGTACCGCATGAAGTAGTCGAGAATGTCACCGCCGTATCCGAAGTAATACATGATGTCCTCGAACTTGCGTGTGTGCGAGAGACCAACGGCGTGGCCAAGCTCGTGAACGCATGTCAGGTAGACGATCGTGTCACGGAGCAGGACGTCTTGAACGGCGCGGCTGGCCAATGGCTCGCCCTGGACGGAAACTTGCGGCATCACGTAAACAATCGCTCCCGGTTTTCCGTTCACCTCGACGCGCTGGGTTTCGCCGTAGAGTCCTTCGGTTGGTGAAATCCATCGCAGCCGAATAAGCGCACGCTCGCGCTCTTTCGATTCGATGAACTTCAGTTTCCCGCCGCTCTCTCGCGACCATGCGGCGAATGCCATCATCGCTAAATCGCGGTCCGTCTCGCGATAACCCGATACGCTTCTCCCCTCCTCGATAAAAAACGAAATGGCCTCGCGGGCATCGAGCACTCCGAGATTCGAGCGCCCGAATTGCGGTCGAAACGCGAGTGCCACAAGAATCATCGTTGCGCCAAGCTTAAGCATCCTTCAGTAACTCCTTTGCCGTAAAGAGCGCGTAAAAAGGATAGCGCTTCGCGATAAGTTCCGCGCCCCCTTCTTCGCGATCGACCACACAAAATGCTGCCACCACTTCGTAACCGGTTTCTTCGGCTCGATCGGCGGCCTTGAGGATCGAATCGCCGGTTGTGCAGACGTCATCGACAACGATCACTCGCGAGCCGGGCTTACCGTCATAGCCTTCGATCAATCTTTGTGTGCCGTGGCCTTTCGTTTCTTTGCGAACAATAAAGGCCGGAAGCGGCTGTCCTTCAAGAGCGCTGACCACAGCGACGGCCGTTGCGATGGGATCTGCGCCTATCGTCAAACCGCCGATGGCATCCGCCTGAATATTATGTTTGCGGATGCAGTCCAACATCAGGCGGCCGATGAGGAGGGCACCTGTCGGATCAAGCGTTGTCATTCTGCAGTCAAGGTAGTAGGAACTTCTTTTTCCGGACGACAGCGTGAACTCGCCAATGCGCAGTGATTTTTGCCGAATGATGGCGCGGAGCTGCCGAAGTGCGTCATCCATGGGACAGTATTATATTTAACTGCCAGCGCATACAATCGGGCTCCGTTCTAAACGCGGACGACATATTTCGATCATCTGACAAATCTATAACACTTCCGGTCTATTGAGCCGTGCGGATGAAGGAATCAAAATCGGTGAATGACACTCAGGACGCGGTTCATAGCGTTCACACTGATTTTTTGCTTTTCCTGCGGCGGTGGTTATGCCGACGTGATTTACCTCACAGACGGCAGCGTCCTATTGGTCAAGAAAGCCTGGGAAGAGGCAGAAGAAGTCAAGTACACAAATAATGAACAAATTGGCACTTTGCCAAAATCCCGCGTCCTGAGGATCCAGCAGGAGAAAGAAACTCCGGCGCCGCCGCCGGCCCAGCGATGGGGCATCGGGGTCGCGCAGGGCGGTCCCGCGGGACAGAGTTTCAGCCCATCAGCGCCGAACGCCACGGCTGGCGGCAGCACTGTTTCCAAAGAGGCGCTGGCGCGCTTGAGGGAGAATCTGAACGCCGATCCGTCGGACACGCGAGCCAAGGGCGAGTTGGTTTATGCGCTAAATTCAGTGGCCGCTTTGGAGATGGCGCAAGGCGATCTGAAATCCGCTCAACGGGATCTTGAAGAAGCCCTCCGTCTCGACAGGAGCAACCCGATGATCTCGTCGAATCTTGCCGTCATCCTCCTTCGCCTGGGCAACTACCGCGCGGCTGAAGAGCTGTTGCTGACCTCTCTGGAATCGGATAAGAAGAATCAATGGACTTACTACCTGCTGGGGGAAGCGTATTACCAGCAGGAAAAACTCGCGCAGGCCATCAATCAGTGGATGGCCGGATTGGAGTTGGGCCCCAGCCGGCAAATCTCAGACCGGCTCGAAAAAGCCCGGCGCGAAGCAGGCACACACAACGAACTCGCTGTCCTTCAAAGCCCGCACTTCATTCTGCGATACAACGACAAAGCATCGGATCGTCGGCTGGGGCAAGAGATCCTGGACACGCTGGAAGACTTGTACAACCATCTCAGCCGCGATCTGACGTCGCTGGCACCTGCTACAGTGGCGGTGATTCTTTATCCGGATCAAACTTACTTCGACATTACGCAGGCGCCCAGTTGGACAGGCGCGGTATTCGACGGCAAAATTCGCGTTCCAACCAGAGGACTGACCGGCGTTACAGACCGGCTTCGCGCGATTCTCGCCCATGAGCTGGCGCACTCCTTCATCGCTTCCCTGCCTGGCCGGGGGAGCCCAATCTGGTTTCAGGAAGGAGTGGCGCAACTTCAGGAAGGAAAGTCTGCTGCAAACGCTCGAAAGCTGCTCGCCCAGCTTCAACGCGAAAATCACCTGACGCCGCTCAAGAACCTGAGAGACTCTTTCATGGGACTGTCCCCGGACCTGGCCGGCATCGCCTACGCCGAAAGCTTGTCTGCCGTTGAATATTTGGCTTCACAATTCGGCAAGCCCGCAATTCGTAACCTGCTCGACCTGATGGGCCAAAATTACAATTTTGAAAACGCCTTCAGGACCGCATTGCAGCGCAGCGTTTCCGAGTTCGAAAGTGCCTGGCAGCAAGACTTGACGCAGTAAGCGGCTCACGCTGCCTCAGTGAAGTGATTTCGCGCGCTTCATCTCACCATCGTGACTCATTTCAGAAATTCAAGTGCCCAATGTCATGGCGACGTCCTTTCGGTCTAGTGTTGCCGTCATAATCATTCGGGACTTCCGAGATCGACATACCGGCATCAATTGCCGGAGATGTGGATTGGAGATGGAAGTCCTTTCCGGTGCCGATATCGAGATAATCGTTCCCGACGGCTTCCATGGAAAATCCGACTAAACGGCGACTATGCCGCCGCGCGCGTCTTACTGTGCCAGACGCAGTCTGGAAAATGAAATTATCAAAATAAATGCTATGTTGCGAAATAACTCGGCTTGTATGATAAATCTGGCCCTTATTCGCTGTATTGGAGAGGCATTACATGGCAAAGGCGCCAGTCGATTCGCCGGTATCCGCGGCTGCCGGCAAAATCAAAAACAAAAAACTTCTGGATTGGGTCGAAGAAGTGGCTGCAATGTGCAGGCCGGATCGTGTTCACCTTTGCGACGGATCCGATCAGGAATACCAGCTCATGATTCGCATCATGCTTCAGAGCGGCTCGGCCATATCACTCAATCCGGAAAGGCGTCCTAATAGTATTTACGTCCGTTCCACGACCGTTGACGTTGCACGTGTCGAAGATCGTACTTTTATCTGTTCCAAAACCCAAGACGAAGCCGGCCCCAACAACAACTGGGAAGAACCGACGCGAATGAGGCGCCGGCTCACAGAACTTTTCACCGGTTCCATGAGAGGCCGTACGATGTACGTCATTCCGTACTGTATGGGTCCCCTCGGTTCTCCCATCGCCAAGGTGGGTGTTGAAATAAGCGATTCGCCTTATGTCGTCGCAAACATGCACATCATGGCTCGCGTCGGAACGAAAGTTCTCGAGCAGTTCGGTGCCGACGGCGATTTTGTAAAGGGACTGCATTCGGTCGGCGCTCCCATCGGTCCCAACGAGCAGGACTCGGCCTGGCCGTGCAACTCCGAACATAAGTACATCTGCCATTTTCCAGAAACGCGGGAGATTCTGTCATTCGGCTCCGGTTACGGCGGCAACGCGCTACTCGGGAAAAAGTGCCACGCCCTACGGATCGCGTCGGTGCAGGCCCGCGATGAGGGTTGGCTCGCTGAGCACATGCTCATTCTGAAGTTGACAAGCCCGAAAGGCGAAGTGAAGTACGTGACGGGCGCCTTCCCGTCTGCATGCGGAAAAACAAATTTGGCGATGTTGATTTCAACCGTGCCAGGCTGGAAGGTCGAAACCATTGGCGATGACATTGCGTGGATGAAGTTCGGAGATGACGGGCGGCTTTATGCCATCAATCCCGAAGCCGGGTTCTTTGGAGTTGCACCGGGAACAAGCATGAAGTCGAATCCCAACGCGATGCTCACGATCACGAAGAATTCCATCTTCACCAATTGCGCGCTCACGCCGGACGGAGATGTCTGGTGGGAAGGAATGACCGACGAAAAACCAGCCGAATTGATGGATTGGTTGCGCCGGCAATGGACACCGGATTCAGCGCGGCTCGCATCTCACGCCAACGCCCGCTTCACTACTCCCGCCAAGCAGTGTCCCGTCATCGCAAAAGAGTGGGAGGATCCGAAAGGTGTTCCGATCGATGCCATATTGTTCGGTGGACGACGCGCCACGGTTATACCGCTGGTGATCGAATCTTTCGATTGGCAGCACGGGACGTTTCTGGGCGCGACCGCCAGCAGCGAGACGACGGCTGCAGCAGCTGGAAAAGTGGGACAACTGCGCCGCGATCCCATGGCCATGCTGCCATTCTGCGGCTATGACATGGGAAGTTACTTTGCGCACTGGCTCAAAATCGGTGCGACTCCAGGCGCAAAGATGCCGAAGATTTTCGTCGTGAACTGGTTTCGCAAAGACGAGAAAGGTAAGTTCTTGTGGCCGGGTTACGGGGAAAACAGCCGCGTACTGAAATGGATCTTTGAACGATGCAACGGGACGGCGAATGCGGTCGATACTCCGATCGGGCGACTGCCGCGTCCTGAGGATCTCGATGTGGGCGGTTTGGACATTCCCGCGGCCAATTTGTCGAAGCTCCTCAACGTGGATGTCGAAGGCTGGCTCGGTGAGATTCCGCTCATCCATCAGTTCTTCGACCAGTTTGGTGAACGCCTGCCAAAAGCACTTCGCGACGAAGTCAATCGGTTAGAACAGCGACTAAAGAAATAGCGGGGAAAAATTCGGGGACGCACCCCGAATTCTCGAATTTCAGAATTCGGGGTGCGTCCCCGAATTTTTCCCCGCTAAAACAAATCTGTGGGTTTGGCCGGCTTGGTTGTTTCCTGGGCCCGAGGGGTAATGTGCGGGCCCGTGACCATTTCTTTGTAGCTCAGGCCGGGCGCGACCATGGGGAAGACGCAAGCATCCGGGTCGATCATAATTTCGAGGAACGCCGGCCCATTATGATGCACAAACTCCTGTAAGACCCGTTCGACCCGATTCTTCTCACTCACCCGGACGGCAAATTCGAAACCGTCTGCCCTTGCGGCGTTCACGAAGTCCTTCCGGTGAAGGAATTTTTCCGTGCCGCAGAACCGTTCGGCAAAGAACATCTTTTGCCACTGGCGAACCATGCCATCGCCTTGGTTATTGAAGAGAATCGTTTTTAGCGGCAAATTATAGTTCGTCACCGTTTCCATCTCGCCGATGTTCATCCGCAGACTGCCATCGCCGTCGATGTTAATGACGAGACGATCGGGACACGCGAATTGCGCGCCAATGGCGGCCGGCAACCCGAACCCCATGGTGCCCATGGAGCCTGAGGTCAGGAATGAACGGGGATGCTTGTAGTCGAGATATTGTGCTGCCCACATCTGGTGCTGGCCGACGCCGGTGCAAATAATCGCCTCACCCTGCGTAATCTTATTCAGACATTCCATGACGTAGTGCGGCTGAATGAAGTCACAACTCCGGTCGTAATCCAAGGGATGATTCTTTTTCAATGCGGCCACGTGGTTCAGCCATGGTGAGAAATCCTTATGGAAACCCCGCGCGAAATTCAACAGATCCTGCAAGCCGTTTCTTGCATCGGCGACGTGAGACCACGTGACCAGCTTTACTTTTCCGATCTCGCAGGCATCAATATCGATATGAGCAATGTTGTTTGTATTGGGTGCGAACTTGGAAGCATTACCCGCAACCCGGTCGTCGAATCGTGCGCCGATCGCGATTAAAAAATCGCAGTCTTCGACGGCATAATTCGCGTACGCTGTGCCGTGCATGCCAAGCATGTGCAGCGATAGCGGATGCGTGGTATCGAATGACCCTATTGCCTGCAAGGTCGTCACCACGGGAATCTTGAGCGTCGTTGCGAAGCGCCGCAAGTCGCGCGCCGCGTCGCTTTTGATGACACCCCCTCCGGCATAAATCAATGGCCGCTCGCTCTTGCGGAGAATGTCGAAAAACGCAGTTCCCTTGGACTCCGGCATGCGCGCGCCGTACAGATCCTGCATCCGCTCTCGATAACCTCGAAGGTCCAGCACGCCTTCACCCCGGAAGGTGCCTTTCCAGTTCTGCACGTCTTTAGGAATATCCAAAACAACGGGTCCGGGACGATCGCTGCGGGCAATTTCGAATGCGGTTCGAACGGTCGCTTCGAGCTCTTCCGGATCGAGCACCAGAAACGCGCGTTTCGCGCACGCGCTCATGATGTTAAAGACCGGCGCTTCTTGAAACGCATCGGTGCCGATGGCGGCGCGCGGAACTTGCCCGCAGATGAGAACGATGGGAATGGAGTCCGCCATACAATCGCGCACGGGCGTAACGCTGTTCGTGGCCCCTGGACCTGAAGTCACGATCGAAACGCCGACTTTACCGCTGGCCCGCGCGTAGCCGGCCGCCATGAAACCGGCACCTTGCTCATTGGCAGGAACGACCAACTCGATGGGTTTGCGCCGCTTCGATTCCTGTTCAATGGTGTAACGTCCAAGTGCGTCCCATGTGGGCAGAATCGCACCGCCGCTGTAGCCAAACACGATCTCCACGCCTTCGTCGGCGAGCACCTGGATAACCATGTCCGCCCCGGTCATTGTTTGGCCTGCCAGCGGATGACGCGACGGCGAAGTCAACTCGGCTCGAACGGTCATTACCTCTCCCGAGCGCCGGCGGCAGCTCCAACCGGCGCCGATTTTTGTTTAGGTTTCTGGAGGAAGGACATCATCTCGCGGAGCGATTTGCCGACTGCTTCAATCGGGTGCTTCGCTTCGTCTTCACGCATCTTCTTGAAATTCGGCCGCCCGGCTTCGTTTTCCGCGATCCATTGTTTCGCGAATGTTCCGTTCTGGACCTCGTTCAAGATCTGCTTCATCGTCTCGCGAACATGGGAATCGATAACTCTGGGGCCGCGAGTGTAGTCGCCGTATTCGGCCGTGTCGCTTACCGAATACCGCATGTAGCTCAAGCCGCCCTGATAAAAAAGATCGACAATCAACTTCAGCTCGTGCAGGCACTCGAAATAGGCGATTTCGGGCTGATATCCGGCTTCAACCAGAGTTTCGAAAGACGCCTTCACCAAAGCGCTGACGCCGCCGCACAGCACGGACTGTTCGCCAAAGAGATCACTTTCGGTTTCTTCTTTGAAGGTGGTTTCGATCACACCCGCTTTGAGATTGCCGGTCGCCCAGGCATACGCCAACGCGTTTTGCTTTGCCTGGCCCGATGCGTCCTGGTGGATGGCCAGCAACGCCGGTACGCCGACACCCTCTACGAAGAGCTCACGCATGCGGTGGCCGGGACTCTTCGGCGCAATCATCGAGACATCGATGAAAGGCGGCGGTACGACCTGGCCAAAATGAATATTGAAACCATGAGCAAACATCAATGTCTGTCCCGCACGCAGGTGCGCTTCAATGGAGGCCTTGTAGACTCGCTTTTGAGTCTCGTCCGGAATGAGAATCATGATCACGTCGGAGGTCTGGGTTGCCTGCTCGATTGTGGTTACAGCAAGTCCGTCTTCCTTTGCCCGGGCCCCCGACGGACTGCCGGCATATGTCGCCACGCAGACATTGACGCCGCTGTCCCGCATATTCAGCGCGTGGGCATGTCCCTGGCTGCCGTAGCCGATGATCGCGACTTTCTTCGATTGGATCAGGCTCGGATTTCCGTGTTTTTCATAATAGACGTTGGCCATGAAATCTCCTTGGTTGTCATCTCCACGGAGATGACATCGATCTGCTTGTGAACTTGTTTAACAATTTGTTCCGCGAGGGCCGGACTGCAATGCGCGGTCATGGTGATGCGTGAAACCCCGGGTTCCGAATCGGGAACCACCATCAGACGCTCGATGTTATAGCCGCGCGAGCTGAATAGAGCTGTAATATTGAAGAGGACGCCGAAGCGATTCTCCACCACGATCTCAAAAGTAAATACGGGCAGTTCTTCCATAGAGAATACCTACCGACCGATCGGTAGGTAATTGTAGCATGGATGAGGTTCCACCGCTATGGTAATGTGAGCCTTCTATGACACGGCTCCTGGAAGGCAAAACCGGCCTTATTATGGGCATCGCCAACAAGCGCAGCATCGCTTGGGGAGTTGCCAATTCCGTCAATTCCGCGGGCGCTCGGCTCATTCTCACGCATCAAAATGAACGGCTTGGAGAAAATGTCCGGGAATTGGCGCCGCTTTTGAACAATCCGATGGTACTTCCATGCGACGTAGCGAGCGACGAACAAATCCAGGCACTCATGGATCGCATACGCGAGGAAGCCGGCCATTTAGATTTTCTCGTCCATGCCCTCGCATACGCACCGCGTGAGGCGCTATCCGGAATGTACGCTGAAACCAAGAGGGCGGATTTCGCGGTTGCGCTCGACGTCAGCGCGTATTCGCTAGCTGCAATTTCTCGAGCCGCTTTGCCACTCATGCAGGACCGTCAGGCCAGCATCGTCACACTGACGTATTTCGGGAGCGAACGCGTCATACAAAATTACAACGTCATGGGTGTGGCTAAGGCAGCGCTGGAAGCATCGGTTCGCTACCTGGCCAACGATTTAGGCCCTCAAGGAATACGTGTCAATGCGATCTCCGCGGGACCCATCAAAACACTGGCATCTTCCGCCGTTAGCGGAATTTCCAACATGATCAAGCTGCACGCCGAACGCGCCCCTCTGCGCAAGCAGGTCGATATCGACGAGGTCGGCGATACCGCGTTGTTCCTCGTCAGCCCGCTTTCCCGTGGTATTTCCGGGGAAGTGATCTACGTGGATGGCGGATATCACATCTTAGGCGTCTGAGAGCCCTCTCCCGCTGGGAGAGGGCGGCGCGGCAGCCGCAGACTGGCGCGCCGGGCGAGGGTACAGGATTTGGAAAGACCCGACACCCTCATCCGGCCCTCCGCCGGCCTCTGCCAAAGGGAGAGGCTATCTCCTCCTGTGGATCTCGCCAGTGATCAATGACGGATATCTTCTGAACGCATCCGACAGTACAGTGAGGCGCGCACGTTTTTTTGGTGAAATATTCCCGCTCGATGTCGGCGAAAGTGTATTGTTCGAGCGGGATGCCAGGATAGCCGCGTTGTTGGGAGCAGTAATGGACGAGGCCGTCTTCGCAAATGTACAAATAGCGGGCACCGGCGCGGCACCGCCAATCGTTCGGTTTGCCGCGGGCGAGATTTTCCTGGAACCAATGTAGACGGCTGTAGCTGTGCTTGCCATAGGTCTTGATTTCGCGATAGACGCGTTCTTCGCGGCGGTTCAACGGTTTCACCGAGCCCTTGCCGTCGTGAATGATGCCGAGGGAACTGGCGAAACCGAGATCCACAGCGCGTCTCGTAATGACCTCGGCGTCTTCAGGATTGCGAATACCGCCGCCGATCACAGAATTGATGTTTACAGCGAAGTCAGCCAACTCGGCAAGATACTGGAGTTTCTTGTCCAGGACTTTCAGGCTTTTTTTGGAAACATCGTCCGGCTCAATGTTATCAATGCTGATTTGAAGGTGTTCGAGTCCGGCTTCATTCAACGCGACAATTTTCTTTGGCGTCAGTAAGTATCCGTTAGTGATCAGTCCGGCGATCATTCCGTGATACCGGATTCGTCGGATGATGGCTTCGATTTCCGGATGCATCAAGGGCTCGCCGCCACTGATCGTCACGATGGCGGTTTTCAAATACGCAAGCCTGTCGATGCGGCGCACCATTTCATCGGTTGGAACAGGTGGTGAAAAGTCGTCGTATTCGTTGCAATAGGCGCAAGCGAGATTACACCGGCGGATCGGAACGATGTGGGCCAGGAGAACATGCTTGGTGGACACCAATCCTCGAACAATCATCTGGATTTCGCGGCATCGCAACCGGAGCTTCTTTGACTGCTTCATGTTGTACCGTTAACGGACCAGCAGGATGAAATCGAGTAGGATACCACATTCGAATTGCGAATTTCGAATCACCACCTTATAGTGCCAACCGGATGTCCTTACCAAACTTGGCCGACATTCTCAGTAAGATCAGCGAGGGTGTTTGCGTTCTCGATAAAAGCCGTCACCTGACGTTCGCGAACGAGACAGCTTCACAGATTATGGAAACGGATGACCAGGCGTTTCACGATCGCATTGCTCAGGTCTTGAACAACCCGGCCCCGGTGCGTTTCGAGCATCAGCATGTATCGATGAAACGCTGGTTCGAACATCAAACATATCCCAACGCGGATGGTGGTCTTACGCTGTTGTCGCGCGATATCACCTCACGTCGCCGCCTCGAAGAGGCGTTACGCGCCAGTGAAGAACGCTTTCGAACGCTTGTCGAGTGCGGCAAAATTTTGGCTTCGTCTCTGGAATGTGAAAAAACATTCGTCGAAACGGCAGACTTCTTAGTTTCGAAACTGGCTGATTCATGTTTCATTTTTGTCAAGGAAGAAGACACGCTCCTCTGTATGGCCGCAGCACACCAGCCACTCATGGCGGCAACAAACGGACCGGCCGCGGCGGAAATAGAACGAATCCTGTCGGGTGGGGATCCCGAGAACATCGTTTACTCTGCGTCACGAGTCCTCGTACCCATTCCTACTCGAAACGACGTTGCGGGAGTAATTGTGGTGACGCCGGCAAAACCCGGTGGTTTCGATGCTGAAGACGTTCGATTTTTCCGTGTTCTCGGGCGCCGGGCCGGACTCGCACTGGAGAACGCGCGTATGTACCGTGAAATGCAGCGAGCGAACCGGCTGAAAGACGAATTCGTTGCCATCATTTCACACGAGCTTCGCACGCCGCTCACACCCATTCTGGGTGGCGTGTATATGCTTCGCAGCGAACCGCACGACGAAAGGATATTCGCGCGGGCCCTCGACCTAATCGAACGTAACGCGAAAACTCAAGTAAAAATCGTTGACGATCTTCTCGATCTATCTCGTGCGCTGAGCGGAAAGCTGCGTCTGAATATGGAAAACGTCGATCTCGCCGCGGTGATCGAGGCTGCGGTCGAAACCATCCACCCGGCCAGTGAAGCAAAAAGTATTCGTATCGATCTGCAATTGGAAACGATCGTTACCCCCGTCTCAGGCGATGCGGACCGCCTTCAGCAGGTCGTCTGGAATCTGCTAGCGAATTCCGTCAAATTTACTCCCAACGGGGGCCGCATTTTGGTCAAACTTTCGAAAGCCGGCAATCATGCCGAAATCGACGTGACGGATACCGGCGTCGGAATCGAAGCCGAATTTCTTCCATACGTCTTTGAACGATTTCGTCAGGCCGATACTTCACGAACGCGTTTGCGCGGCGGATTAGGCTTAGGACTTGCGATCGTCCGGCATCTTGTTGAGTCTCACGGCGGCACCGTCCACGCGTACAGCTCGGGTGAGGAGCAAGGATCCACCTTCGTTATAAAGCTGCCGCTGCGCCCGGCCGCGCAGGCCGCAAAACCATAGGAACCGCAATCACGGCAGAAATTCCAGAACGATTCGGATCTTTGCAGCGTCTCGTTGAAACTTCCATTCACGAATCGCAGCAGTGGCGAGAGTGCCGAAGATATCGGGCATCGCCGAGATGAGCCACATTCCGCCGACACCCCCTTCGTTTGTTACTTGGACATCAACAATTACTTCACCAGACAATTTCTCTTCGGCAAGCTCATATGGATAGTATGGCGCGACGAACCTCTCGAGTTGCGGCTGAGTTTCAGATTCGGAGAAAAGATCGTACCTGAAATGGTCAGCCGTGGCTTGCGCGTAATGGCGCCGGGAAGGTTCGGGAGCGTAGTCAACGGCGGAAACACGCGGCCGGGTTACAGGCTGTGGGCTCTTTCGTGAAACCCGAACGGCCTCTTCGATTTGGCGTACATCCTCGCTGTAGATTTTGGTTAACGCCAAATATACCTCGGGATTTCGCGTACGCGCAGCCGCAGCCATTTCCAACACGTTCCGAACCGCGGGAATGTGCAACTCGCCCAGTTCCACCAGTCGAACAGCAGCGCGCGGCGCCAGAAATGGGTCCACTAGCGCATCAATAAAGAACTCCCGCGCACCGGCAGTTCCCGAAATCCCGGCCAGAACACCACGATAGTAAGAGACTCGCGTCGAATCCGGCGCAGTTGTGGCCAGTATTTCAAGATGATGGCGTGCTTGCTCGGCCTTCCCATTGGCCAGGAATATTTCGGCTATCGAGATCTGAGCCTCGGTATCGGGAATGGAACGGATATTCATGGTCCATTGTTCAGCGGAGGCTTTTACAACGGTTCGCTTGGCGCGCGGCAAAGAGACCTTCACGTACGTACTGAAAGCCGACTCCAGGTCGCGTTCACTGACGCCCAGGTACTCCAACAGATTGGCATCGCCTGTCGCCAACGCATCGATATAGCTCTTGAAGCGCGAGGCGTACTCGCCATGCATCAGATAATGAACAAACGCCCATGCCTGGACATAAAACACGTTAGCCTTCGCCGATTCGTTGTAATACGAAGAAGTCGTATCAATGGTGAAGAAAGTTTTAAGCGGAATGAGTGATGCCGTCCTGAGTAGCTGCATCCGATCGGCGGATAGGCCGCCCAGCCAAATCGTATCGTCCCGAACCTCGGAAGTCGCGAAATATTCCGACAGGCCTTCATTCAACCACGCAGGCCGCACGGCCAGAGCGCGAGCGAGAAAATAATGCGTGAGTTCGTGATATACAACGTTGGTCAGCGTCTCGGGAAACACACGGCCCGAAAGCATAATGAAATCGCGGTCAGTTCCTCGCTGATAGTAACCGGCTACGGCGACTTTGCGGCCATTGTATTCGGGTTCGAGTTCCCTCATCGCTGGTTCGTCGCCGATCAAAAGTATCTCGATAGGGAGTTCCGGAAGTTCGGTATAGCGAAATACCAGCGTGCCGACGAGCTTGTGGAAATGTTCGAGTTCTCTCAGGACACGCTTGGCGCGGTCTTCGCCCGCGGACGATTTCACGATATAGGTTTCGGAGCTGACCTGAACCCAGGAAAGGAATAGCGAAACGGCCAGCGCGCCGAGCATAGGGAAAAGTTTAGCACCCTGCCGGAATCTCAGTTTCCGATCTTCTTCCCCTCAGCGTCGTACACTTCTACCGGTCCGTACTTTTCCATGATCGGCTTAATCTTGCCGGCATCGCCGACAGCGACAATCTGAAGGTTCTCGGGGTTTATATACTTCCGCGCGACGCGCTGAACATCATCTGCTGTAACCACCATAATCTGGGCAGGATATGTGTCCCAGTAATCTCGCGGAAATCCGTAAATCTTTCGAACGATCGCGTAACCCAACAACTCTGCCGGTCTCTCGAGCGACAGCGCAAAAGATGCAACAAGGGCGCGCTTGGCTTCTTCCAGTTCCTCTGACGGAACTTTCTCGTCGCGAATCCGCTCGAATTCGCGGTAAAACTCGGTCATGGCTCCGGCGGTAACCTCTGTGCGAACATCGCCCCCGGCGCGCCACGCGCCGGGGTATTTTACGGCGGCAAAGCTGCTGTACACGCCGTATGTATAGCCTTTCTCTTCGCGCAGATTCAGGAACAGTCGGGCCGCGGGTCCGCCGCCCAGAATATGATTCGTGACGGTCAACGCGACGTAATCCGGATCGCGCCGATCGATAGCGATATTGCCGAGCATAACCGTCGTTTGAACGGAATTCGGGCGGTCCACCAATACGACTCGTTTCGATACGGCCGGCTTGGGGTTGGGCGGAAGTAATTCTTTCAAGTCCGTTTTTTTCCAACCAGCCAACCACTTCTCGAGCTTCGGTACGATTTCCGAAGCCTTGACGTCGCCGGTAATACCAAGGATTGCATTTTGGGGCGCATACCGCTCCTGATGCCATTTTGCCAACATGTCGGGCGTGATCGCGTCGATCGACTCGTTTGTCGCCGAAACAGTGGCAGCTGGATGGGAGCCGTATACGGTCTTGTTGAACGCTTCGCGAGACAAGAAGTTGGGATTTGCGCGCTGCTGCCTGAGTTGTGTTTTTACCCGCTGTTTCAGGCGGTTTAATTCGTCGCCGGGAAAGGTTGGATTCAGCAGAAGATCATTCGTCAAGACGAACCACTGCTCGAAATTATCACTCAACCCCGAAGCATTGATCACAGTTGCGGGATCGCCAAAGGGCGCCGACGCCGAAATCGATGCTCCAAGCTGGTCCATCTGCTCGGCAATTTGCAGGCTGCTTCTTGTTTTCGTCCCCTCCCTCAGCATCTGTGCGGTAATGCCGGCCAAACCGGGAAGGTTCGCCGCCTCGAATATCGGTCCGGCGCCACTCAGGTTGAACTGCAGCGAGATTAGCGGCAGCCGGTGATTCTCTATGATGAGAACGGTTAAACCATTCGACAGCGTCGCTTCACTAGGTTTGGGCAGCGTAACCTTAAGGAGGTCCTTTGAAACGGGAGCGCGGCCCTTCCGCTCCACCTTGCTCGTGTCGGTTCCATGTTCCTCCTGCGCGTAGCTTGCGCCAATCCAGACCAGAGCGGTTACAAGAACAATTGCAATTCGCTTCGAGCGTTTCATTGAGCGCCTCCCACTCGTGGTTTCGGGACCGTGGTGAGAACTGTTCGATTGCTATCGATCAAATACGTCCGTGCAACCTTTTGGATCTGCTCCTTCGTCACGCTCATCAATTTGTCATTGCCGGTATTGATCACATTCGGATCGTTGTAAAAGAGCGCATTCTCTCCGAGAGCCTGTGCGCGGAATAACGTGCCTTCGAGTTGCTCTACTTTTCCGCGCTTTACTTCCATTCGGATTTTTTGGAGTTCTGCGTCCGTAACCGGCTGGTTCTTCACGCGCTCCAACTCCTCATAGACCAGCCGTTCAACCTCCTTCGGATCTTTGCCAGGAACGAGCAGAAGATCCACAATGAACAGCGATGGCCCTCTCCGCTCGAATGGTCCCGCTCCTTCCTGCACGGCGACTTGCTTTTCGCGAACGAGATTTTGATAGAACCTGGAAGATTGACCTGTCGACAGGATCTCGCCGAGAACGTACAACCCATACCAGTCCGGCGTGTTTCCCGGTGGAATTTTCCAGCCGATATCGAGCCGTGGAATCTGCGCCAAAGGATCTTCGATCGTCTTTCGACGCTCGGCGGTTTGCTTCGGCTCAGTCATATCCGGTGCCGGTGGTGGCGCCTGCGAGGGAATATCGCCAAAATATTTTTCGATCTTGGACAGAGCGTCGCTGGGTTTGAAGTCTCCGACCAGCGTCAGGACCGCATTATTGGGTGCGTAGTATGTCTTGAAGAAGTCGGCGACGTCCTTAACGGACGCAGCATTCAGATCTTCCATGGAGCCGATCGTGGAGTGTTTATAACCAAAGCTATCGTAAGCGGTCTCGAACAACGTATCGAATGTCAGTCCATAGGGCTGGTTGTCGTACCGCTGGCGCCGTTCTTCCTTGACGGTCTCGCGCTGATTATCGAGATTTGCCTGGTTGATCACGAGCGACCGCATGCGATCGGATTCGAGAAACAACCCAAGATCAATCTGATTTGCCGGCAGCGTTTCGTGGTATTCCGTGCGATCACTATTGGTCGATCCGTTCATGCCGCCGCCGTTGTTCTCGATGAGCACAAAGTGTTCGCCCTTGCCCACATTTTCCGAGCCCTGAAACATCATGTGCTCAAAAAGATGGGCAAAGCCCGTTCTTCCGGGACGTTCGTCTCTCGAACCGGCGTTGTAAACGACCGAAATCGAACATGTGGGGGCGGAATGGTCTTCGGACAAGATAACACGCAGTCCATTCTTAAGCTTATGCTCCATAAACTTGACCGACTGAGCCATCCCTGCCTGAATCACCAGCAATAGTGAAAATACGGCCATGGAGAGAATGCGTTGATTTAACTTCATAGAGTTCAGGTTCTGTTCTTCATCCATTCGATGCATTCTTTGAGATTTTGATGCATCAGTTCTTCCGATTGGTGCCCGCGTCGGCCATGACCGGGCAGCACCCACTGGAACCTCAGATCCAGCAGACGTTTCATCGATTTTGTTTGCTCCGGCCAAGAGTACCATGCCACATCGCGGAAAGCGATTAATCCACGGCGCGAGTCGGACCAGGCCAGGTGATCACCCGTAAACAAATATTTATCACGGTACAGCAGCACGATATGGCCACGAGTATGCCCAGGCACAGGCACGACAAGCAGATCTTTATCCAAAGCAAAGAGGTCTTGCCCATCGATCAGTTCTTCCGCGTTAATTCCTCGCGAATCCGCACGGTGGACGAGGCGCCGGCACCCGAAGTGTTCGTGGAATTTCTCGTGGTCAGCAACATCGTCACGATGCGAGAAGACCATGAGGGAAACACCACCCAATTCCTCCAGCCGCCCTACGAGCGTTCGGGCGAACCGGGGCGAGTCAATCAGGACGTTTCCCTCCGGACGCAAAATGATATAAGACGCAGCTCCGTAGGAATTGGGGGATGCGAAGCCGCAAAAGTAGACGTTCTCCTCGATCAATTCCGGATATGCCGACGCGGCTGTCTTAATGTCGATTTTGCTGCGTGTTCCAATCGATCCTGTCGGACAGGCGACCAGAGCCATAGCTGCTCGCTGCGCCTCGATGGGAGTCTCTGGTTGGCGATAAACGATGGAGTGATCGTCGTCTTCCGTAAACACCGCCGGCGCAATTTGCCGGCACAGATCGCAGTCGATGCAAGTGTCGTCGACAAAGAACGTTCCGGAGACATTCTCCGAATAGGCGCGCTTCGGATTCGCCATACTACCATTGTAGGGGAATTTCCCCGCCTCAGTTCACGCCGAACAGAACGCGATTCGAAGATCCTCCCGTCGGATTTGTCACGACGACAGGTACGAGACCGGGCTGAGTGACCAAATACGCAGGGACAGTGACGGTTATCGTTGTGGACGTGACCAACGCCGGAAAAAGTACCGCGCTGCCGAAACTGACGACGGCGCCAGGTTGAAAGTTCGATCCTGTTATTGTGAGAGTGAAGTCTGGAGAACGAGCGGGTGCCACCGGCGGGAACAACCCAAGGGTGGGTGCGCTATTAAACGCCGGATCATCGATCGTAGGAGACGACGATGGTGTGAAGGGAACAACATTGAACGCTGATGTCTTGGACACGCCTCCGCCTGGCTGCGGATTGCGGACGTCGACCATATATTGACCCGTGCAATTGATGGTAACGGTCATGACCGCTTCATGGGAACCGACCACTGTCGCTCCGACTGCCCCGACTCCGGTAACACCTCCTGTAGTCGCAGTGGGCGTTGACGTTATCGTCACCGTGGCCACCGCAAACTTAGTGGGGTCTGAACTACTAGTCACTTTGACACTGACTGTTGCAGGATCCGGGACTGCTGGCGGGGCGGTGTAAAGACCAGTGGAGGATATCGAGCCGACAGTGAAGTTGCCTCCCGCAACGTCGTTCACGGTCCAAGTAACGGCCTTGGTGGCTACACCATCCAGATAAGCGGTGAATTGCTGCGTACCGCCTATCAGAACTGTTGCAGATGTCGGAGCGATCGCAACCCCCTTGCTACATAGCGGTGGGGTCAATTCGAAAACGGATACTTTGCTGAAGTTGGACCCACGCAGGACAATCGGCGCATTATACGTCTCGCCTGGCCGGGTTGGATCAAACGTCAGCAAACTATCCGTTTCGACGGCAGCCAAGATCGGAGTCAAATTTGACAACAACAGCGGCAGCGCCGATGAGGGACCAACCGATGGGTCAGGGTTCACCACAGACACCGCGAACGCCCCACCAACCTGTAGCGACGACTGTGGAATCGAACCACTAAGCGAGTTCGAATTTTGAAATGTCGTTGGAATAGCCGTTCCGGCCACGAGTATTGTGGCGCCTTGCTTGAATCCAAATCCGCTTACGGTAATGGGCAGCGCCGGCGCGTTCGTTTCGAGACGCACATCGGCGCTGTTCGGTGATATCGAAAGCACGACTGGTACGGGATTCATGACGGGCAGGTCCAGCGCATTCGATGCGCCAACAGTCGGCGACGGATTCATCGCGGTGACTTTGACAAGCCCTCCGATTGCGAGATCTTCAGGCGGAATCGTTACCTGAATGGTGGTCGGCGTCAAAAGGATCGTCGGGCGAGGCACGCCATTGATGAGAACAGATACGCCCGGGAGAAAGTCTGTTCCGGTAACCGTTGTCGTGAAGCCGGCATTGCCGGCAATCAGCGGCATGGGCAGTACGCCGAAACTCGTCAACGTTGGGGCGGCACTCCCGCTACCCGAAGGTGCGGTGGGGCCGACAGGAGTTGTTGTTGGTGGTGGTGCGGTAGAGCTTGGCCCTGCGTAGTCGGGCTGCGAATGCATCGCCGCAAGGTTGCCCAGAACGGAATTGTCTACGGCCACATGGAGCGCTGTCGCAATGATCGGTACATCCGAACTCACGTAAACGAAACCAGCACTACGCGCGTCCGAGAAAAGGTTCGCCAGTATACGCATCCCCTGGGTCGAAGGATCAACGGTCAATGTTGCGGACGATATTATGGCGCCGGCGTCGGAAACGTACTGCAACATTAGATTAGCGATCGATGAGCTCGGGTTGAGAAAGACGAGTCCGATAAAGACCTGTGGATTAAAGTCACGAACACTGAAGACAAAGTTCGTGTCCGGCTGCGGACCCGCTGGTATGACCACGAAACCGCTCTGGTTGGCACTGGCAATGGCTTCGGCTGCTATAACCGGTGTCGTGCTTTGAAAAACAATAGAACCAAGAGTGGTTCCCACACCCAAATTAAAGACCCTTTGAACGCTGCGGCGCGCGGCACCATTGGCGGGCAGAGCCACCGTTGCCACTGGAGTGCCTGGCACGAGATTCCCATCGATATCACGCGCGGTCAGAGTCACAGTGCCGGCGTCGCTGCTGGTATTGACGAATTGAAGCTCCGTCAGATAATCGCTGCCGTGTACAAAAAACGGAATGGTACCACTCAAAACTGCAGTACTAACTGGCACTGCTGTGACCGCCGAAAAATCGCTGTGAGGCACCACAATTCCTTCGGCGGCATCAGAAAAATTGATCATCTCCGCCTGGACGAACACACGGTGGTCTGGGCCGAGGACTGATTTAGGAACGCGAATCAACAGATGCGATATATCTCGAAGCGGTCCCGTACTAGGCTGCGGAAAGAGAGTGGCGATGTCTAACTTAAGCGTGCCCAGCGCCGCTACCGTCGGAGCAGCATTACCCAGTACGGTTCCGTCTGGCGCAATCGGCAAAATGACAACACTCGTTGATCTGTCATCAGGATTGTAGATTGTCACTTTCATGCGGCCCGTCGTTCCCTGCGAGAAAGGAATAATCAGATCTGTCGAACTTGTTGCGGGAACTACGGATTCAAACCCACTGCCCGTGGATAGCGTTGCAATGACGGATAAGCGGCTTGAACTGACGACGATTACGGTCCCGTCGAAGGAACTCAGAGCAAGAGAGCCAGCGGTCAGTCGTAGTTGGGCCCCAGCAGGGATATTGATCCCGGCGTCGGCAACCTGGGCCTGTTCGGAGTTGCGAAACGTGACTTTTGCGCTGGCCAGCACGCTGCTCAAGTTACTCAAAATGAGTTCCGACCCGGAATTGCTGTTGAAATGCGGAATCACATATTGGAAACTTCCAGTGGTTTGTGTTGAAACGGGAATGGCGGTCGCCAGTATCGCGACGGTTGCCACCAAGCTGCAAAATAATCCGATGTAAATTCTCCGATCCATTAGCCGCCATCCTTCCTATCAGCCGCCCGAAATTTGACAAAAGCCTTGGCACATTAACCAAGGGACTTGGGGATGTCAATAACAGCTATCTGTAGTGGTGAGAGTCCTGAGTCCCCGCTAGGATTCGAAGCATGTGGATTCTGTGAGAGTCAACTTAGGGCAATGGTTCTGGGGCAACTTGAGTTTATTGAAACAGAGATTCTCGTAAGAAGCTCAAACTCAAGTCGGCAACGTTGAGATCCGGTTTTCCGAAGCAATCGCTTCGCGGGGTATTTTACGGTAATCGATTATTGCAGGTTCCCGATTCCGTTCACGCAGCTTTGCTCATGGCCGTCATGACCGTCGCATGTCTGTGTCAAGTTTGTGCAGCCTTTGGTTCTTACCTCGCCCACGCCAGCACGTGATCGGGACGAATCTTGTAAGTCACTCGAACTTCGTTCGGCTGCTTGTAAGGGTACTTGTCCTGGTTGATGTATTTCTTTGCCAGCGCGTTGATGTGATCGTCGGTATTGTCCGTGATCTCTACAACCTGTCCACGCAGCGCGATGAAACGATAAGGATTCTCGGGATCTTGGATGCTGAGTGCGACCTGGCGGTTGCGGCGCATATTTTTATCTTTAATTCGGCCTTTTGCGCTATTAATCCGCACGTGAGTGCCATCGTAGTCGCACCATACCGGCGTGACTTGTGGGCTGCCATCCTTCATAACCGTCGCTAGATGTGCAAAAGCCTTCTTCTCGAAGAGATCACGAAATTCGTTAGGTATTTTCGTGGCCATGCATGTCTCCTGTTCAGAGTTAGACCTATAGGTTAATAACACGTTAATTAAGGGGTAATCAACCATGAGTACTGCGGAGGAGCGCTAGACTACACAGTCGGCTACTGGACGGTCTGCAAATCGCTTGAACCGCGCTTTGATGGCGTACATACGCTTGTCGGCACAGTGCATTGCCTGTTCAATGTTTTTCCCATCAACAGGCGTAGTTGCTAATCCGCAGCTCGCGCCAAACAGCATTCTCTTGTAAGGCTCATGGGCAGGATCCCACACGACCATCCGGCGGAAGTTTCGAATCTGCGTGCGCAAGGTGCGTCTGTCGGCCTCACTAAACACGACGAACTCGTCTCCGCCTAGCCGGCACGTCAATTGAGCGTCGTAAAAAGCAGCCCGGAGATGTGCCGCAATACGGACCAAAACTGCGTCACCGGTCTTGTGGCCGAAATTATCGTTGATGCTCTTAAAACAGTTCACATCGACGACAACGATGGAGACAGGCTTCCCGATAAGCTTGGCGACCATCAGTTCCAAACGACGCCGGTTCGCCAAACCAGTCAATTTGTCGACCGCCGCTTCCCGCTGCGCGATTTCGAGAGCCATCGCTTTATTGAAGGGACCTGAGATTTTCTCGGCTACCGCTCGAATCAGCGCCACCTCATCGTCGTTGAAAGGTGCAGCGGGATGGGTAACCGAAATCGTGGCAATGGTCTGGTCTCCGAACTTGACGGGGACTCCTTCATGTGCGCCCGCCTTTAATTCGACCCCGCACTGCGGAAATCGGTTCGTGATCAGATCCGAGACGAGTTGCGATATCTGTTCTGTCGTCGTTGCCTTTGCGAGAGATTTTGTGAGCTCTTCCAGAATCTTGACATCCGAAGTGACGCGCTCAATGCCGGAATAAGCTTCGGGGGAAGGAGTCGTCCCCCAGTTGACGACATCGCGATAGATGGACTCCCAAACACGAACAATTTCCGGGTCAAAACATGTTCCGCTTCCTTGCCGTAATGCCTGCATGGCGCCGTTGATCGTCTCTGCCGATTCCAGCCGCCCGGACGTGTACGCATCGAATACATCCGCAACCGCCAGCACCCGTGCGCCGAGCGGAATCGCTTTTCCGGCTAGGCCGTTGGGATAACCTTTGCCGTCGAAACGTTCGTGATGCGCAAGGATCGAATCGGTCACGGGATATCGAAACTTGATGTTCGAGACAATTTCGGCGCCCAATTGCGGATGCAACCGCATTTTGCGCATTTCCTCGGGAGTGAGGGGACCTTCTTTGCTCAGAATGTATTCGGGAATGGCCAGCTTTCCGATATCGTGAAGGAGCGCGGCAGCCGCGATCCCTTTAACTTCCAGTTCACTTAAGCGCATTGCTTCAGCGATGGCATGCGAATACTTCTGCACGCGCTGAATATGGCCGTGAGTATTCTTGTCCTTCGCATCGATAGCCAACGCGAGCGTCGATAAGGTTGAATTGAAAAGTTCCGTCGCGTGTTGCTTTTCTTTCTCCAAGCTTTCGATGTAGACACGATACGAGTAATAACAAAGATAGAGTACGGGAGCGACGACGAGTAGCAGTGTGGTGCGCTGTGAGCCAATGAACTCCGAAACGAGGAACGACAGGAGACCGGCGACGACAAAGGATGGCGCTGTGTAGAGGAAATTGTCGTGCCAAAGGCGCAAAATCGACTTCTTACCCGACAGGCCAACAATCATCGAGACACAGACCGAGCACCCTAAGTAATAGACGATGGATGCCACCAAAGCTCCGGTCAGGCGGTCGATGCCCATCGCATGGATATTCCGGGCTACTGTGTAGTAGGCGGCACTGGACAACCATGTGGTGAGCACGATCATTCCGAGATTGAAAATCAACTGATGGAAAACGAATTTTCGTGACGGGAATATGGATTGGACAAAGACACCGCAAATTCCAACGAGGGTTCCCGCCGGCGTGCCGAGCATCATAACGGCGATTAGAACGACTGTTGTAATCAGCGATAGTGAAGAACCCGCGATCAATCGCACTTTCGCCTGCCCGGTGACAACCGCCAGGAACAGCAATAGCCAGAAATATGAATAATCTAAGGGCTCGAGCGTGAGGATCGCCCCGATCAAGCCAGAGATGCCGATCATCCCAAACACACAAACAGCCACCTGTGCTGCCCGTGGAAGTGCCCAGAGTTGTCCCTGCTTACTCAATAGAACCTCATCCCATTTATCGGCGGATGATTAAGAATCGTTAGTCTTTGTGGAGGCGGCAAGAAATCAGTAAAGACAAATGAAAAACCTGCCGATAAGAAAAGGAATAATCCTCAGGAACACGGAATGCCGATAAGCGGATGCAGGGTGGAAAACGGTTCCGAGTTAGCTACCCGATCCCTGTTCTGGCGGTGCAGAAGTCTTTTTCTTCGTCCGCTTGCCGGCCGGACCGGCAGATTTACGCGGCGCACCAGTCTTACGTTTGATTCCGCTCGAAGCGCGGCGTTTGCGAGCCGGTGATTCTTCGAGCGCCGCCGGAGACGTCAAGTTGAATTCTGTAGATTCGGGCTGTGTTTGGACGGGCTCTTCGGGAGGAGCTAACGTGGGTTGTGGTTCCGATTCTGCGGCCGGCACTTGCTCTTCTACATCGTACGGAACCGCTGCCTGTTCGACACCGGCAGGCTCCTCGACGGGGGGCATGGGAGCACGCTGAAGCTGAGACAGCAAGGCACCCGGAAAAACCCGCAAGATGCCTTGACGATTCCGCTCCAAACGCAACAACCCGGCGCGTTGGGCATGACGTACCGCATCAAGAAAGCTATGAAACCCGTAGCGATGTTCATCGAATGCCGGCGACGAATTCTTGATGAATTGCTTTACATTTCTCAAATACATTGGCCAGTGCGGCGTAATGGGTGATCTTTGAAACGCCTCCTGCATTGCGCGGACACCTTCTTCCGCCTGCACTGGAGTTGGTGCGGCGGGGGCGGCTTGCGAATGTTCAGCAGATTGACCGTTCCCCGGCGCTGCCGCAATTTCTCGCTCAGGTTCTTCCGATTGTCCGTGCGCTTGTTCTTTTAGTTCGACAAGCAGACTGCGGTCGACCTGTTTCAGTTTCACGTAACCCGCGGCAGCCATCTTTTCGATGAAATCGCGAAAGGTGCTGGCGCCGTAATCACGTTCCGAAAATGTCGAATCGAGTTGAAGAAGCGTGCTCTTCAGCAGTCCGAGTTGCGGAGAGACCTCGCGGTCCGTCAAAACTTTCAGGGCGCGCCGGACAAGAGGAAATGCTTTGGAAAGACCGCTCTCGCTCACGGCCCGAGTCCGCTCCGCCTGCCGGCGTGGTCCGGGTTGCGGGCCGATTAGGTTCTCGTAAGCGATGAACTCATGACAGTTCTTTTGAAGAATGATGCTGGTGAAACTGCGCCCGCCGACAACGAGGACTTTCTTGTCGTATTGTTTGAGCTTTTCGACCAGCGCGATGAAATCGCTGTCGCCGCCAACAATAACAAAGGCATTGATGTGGTTTCGCGTGAATGCCATCTCCAGCGCGTCCAGCGCTAGGTTAATGTCGGCCCCGTTCTTGTCGCCGCCGGGCGTCAAGTTTCGTTGCACCATCTGGATCGCGTGCTGGGTCATGCTGCGACTGTGTTCGCCCGCGCGCTTCCAGTCACCGTAGGCAATCTTAGTAACGACTTCGCCGCGTTCCTTAATGGCCTCGAGAACTGCGCCGATATCGAAGTGACGACTCAGCGTGGTCTTCACTCCAATCTCGATATTGTCAAAGTCGATGAATACGGCGATCTTTAAGCGGTCTTCAATCAATGGCTCAAAACCCCCAACAAAAAAGGATAGCCACAAAGAGGCACAAAAATCACGAAAAGTTGATCTTTCATGTTGCTGATTCGATGGCAGCTTATAACCGCCGGTCGGCAGCGCTCACAGAACGGCGCTACAGCTTGCATTTACTTCTTAAACAGATTATCGAAAGCGCTGCGAGCGTCAGACGGCTTTACGGAAGGCGCGCCACTAGTTGCGCCGCCGGAGTCCCGCGTTTCCCGCTCGATGGAGGTACGGGCCATGAAGAAACCACATCGATTACGCAGGTCTTTCTTGCTGATGCGTTCGGGAATATCTTGCGTGCACTCAAAGCGGGCGGCAGTATCGAAATGACGGCAATTCTTGCAAGAACGAAGCTCGGCTTTGCACTTCGGGCAGTGGCTTTCGAAAGCGATCTCTACCGGTGGCGGCACGATCGTTCCGCACAGCGCGCAACGCAGCACTTCTTGAAAGCCGGGCATTTTCATCGGGCGCGGTGCTTCTCTGGCCTTGGAACCGCGCGGTCCGCCTTTCGGCTTCTGGCGCGGTTTTTCAGTTTCGCTCTCACCTGCTTGGCGATACCCATCCATGTAGCCGCGCGAGCCGTATTTTCGTTCCATAGGAATGTCTAGAAGAAGGAAACCCCACCCCAGCGTTCTTATTCTGGCATGTTGAGCATACCATTTAAATTACAAATTGTCTCCGGAAAGCATTAGTACTTCTTTCCGTAGCACATTCGTAATCGCCCCGTAAGGATCGCTAGCTTGTGCGAAACTCTTCGGATCGATCGGTTTTCCGAAATGCAATTCGACTGGGTGGAACCGGAAACCACCCCCGCGCGGCCAAGCTTCGAATGTTCCCCGAATTCCCACTGGCACAATCGGAACGCCTAGCTCAAAAGCTAAGATTGCCGCGCCTTTCTTGAATTCTTGAACGTGGCCATCGATGGAACGTGTGCCCTCCGGAAAAATGAGCAGCACGCGGCCGTACTTCAGGCCCATGGCGCCAAGCTGCATCGCACGGATGAGATTGACGTTCGGATCAATTGCGACGATGTTGCACACTTTGGCCAGACGCCGTGAAAACGCATTGTCCCAATAATCACTGTACCCATGGATGAACATGTTGTATATGACACGCCGAGGCAGAATCGACGCCAGCAGAGGACCGTCAAGAAACGATTCGTGATTTGGGCAAATGAGGAAGGGCATTCTCTGGGGCAAGTTTTCGAGGCCATAATATCGGAGACGGAAAAAGATTCGTGAAAGCAGTTTCACGATGCGCATGGTGACAAAAGCAAAGGGATCCAGAAGGTACCTTTTATTTAGAACGTAATGCCGATTCAATTCATCGCCGGGCGGAACGTTGAGAATCTCTTTCCAAGTCCAGCCGCCCGCGGATTCCGCCGCCGATGCGGCCTCGAAGGCGTCTATTAATTCACCAAGCGTGAATATTCGGGCAGCCTTGTGCTCGGCGATATTCACACCGAGGCGTGCTTCCGCCAAGGACAGAAGTTCGACACGGCTGAGCGAGTCGTACGCAAGGTCGAGTTCGATGTTCATTCGAGGATCAAGCGGTCCTACTTCCGGTTTCGTTTCGCGGACGAGCTTGGCAACGGTGGCGCCCACCTTTTCCTTAAACCGCGGATGGTCTTCGCCGGCCGGCTGCGCCGGGTTATCGGCGCGCATTTTTCGGCGCTCCAATTCCTCCGTCTGGATTTCGAAGCGTTTTAACTTGCGAGTGACGGTACGAGGAAAAGGCTCGTTTCGTACCGAAAGCGAGTGAATGCGGTAATACGTAGGTAGCTGCTTTGACAGGTTCTCAATGTCGAACCGGATCATCTCCATAATGGCGGTCTGCCCGCGGCGGCGAAATTCGTCCATTTCGGGGACAACCATGGCATGAAGAATTTCGTTCGCCGGAGTGTGGTCGTTCTCGGGAATCCCGACGATACAGATCTCTTTAATGAACGGCGACTGCGAGTAGTGCGTCTCGAGTTCTTCGGGATACACGTTTTTCCCATTTGCCAACACGATCACATCTTTGCTGCGGCCGGTGATCGAGAGAGCGCCAGCGGCGTCGATAAAGCCGAGATCCCCCGTATGCAACCAGCCGTCGAGTATCGTTTCGGAGGTCTGATCAGGCGCACGGTAGTATCCCTTCATCAACACTGGACCCCGGACCCAAACTTCACCGATCCCTTCGTGATTGGGCGAATCGATTCGGACCGTTACGCCCCGAAGTGGTATCCCAACGGTTCCGATATGATTGTCGCCGACTGGCGTGATCGTTGCCGCAGCGGACGTTTCGGTTAATCCATATGCCTGCAGCACTGTGTACCCAAGGTCGTGAAGATCCTGCGCAATCCGGGCCTCGAATCGGGAGCCGCCACTGGCCAGCAACCACAGATCTGGGCCGATCGCGTTGTGAATTCTTGAGAAAAGTTTGCGACGCACAGCCGGCTTGTTGATCCGTTTGGCGATTGCTTTCATCGCCCCGAACAACACTCGCATGTAGAACGGCTGCGAGTCGACCTGGGAAAAGATCCGTTTGTGAAGAACATAGAAGAACTGCGGAACGCAAACGAACAGCGTAATGTGGTGGCGGTGAAACGCATCAATGATCCGCTGCGGCGAGATCGAATCTAAAAATACGACGGCGGCTCCCGCGCATAACGGGCCTAGGACATTCGCAATGAGCGGGAGCACGTGAGAAAACGGCAGGACCGAAAGAATACGATGATTCGGAGTAATCTCGAGCAATTCGATGGCTCCCCGGATTTCGTGGTTCAAATTGTCAAACGTCAACTCCACGCCCTTCGGGTTTCCCGTGGTGCCGGAGGTGTAAACAATGATGGTCGTATCGCTCCTCTCCCCTTGGGAGAGGGCGGCGTAAAGCGCCGCCGGGTGAGGGTCAAGAATTTCGGCAAAACCAGTACCCTCACCCGGCACGTCAGCCGGCTGGCTGACGTGCCGGCCTCTCTCAGGGGGAGAGGCGAGAGCGCACTTTAGTTCTCTACATAGTCGGTCCGCCTTTTCCCAGTTCTGCTCGTCCGCAACGATCGTCTTGCAGCCGGCATGCCGCGCGATGAGACGAAGGGAATTTTCCGGTAGCGTCGTTGCGAGAGGGACTGTCACAGCGCCCATCTTCATGGCGGCTAACAGCACGAATACCCACTGAGGAATATTCTCCATGAGGATACCGACCTTATCGCCGCGATCGATGCCCTGTTGCTGGAACTCAATCACAATCGCGTTGACGCGATCGAGCACATCAGCGTACCGGTGCTCCTCAACCCCATCCCGGCGGTCGATAGCAAATGCCAATTGATTCGGGAATTGTTGGGCCCATTCTTCGAGACGATCGAAGATCCACCGCGCGGGCAGATCGGCGGCGACTGGAGGGCCGGAAATTTCGGTCAGGAAGCCCATACGCGCTAGCATAGCGCGTATGGGCGCGGGGCTAATACGGCAGAATCCGGAAGCTCAGGACCTTGAGGGGTTTCGTCGTTGGCGGTGGCGTCCAATTAAAAGCGTCCATCAGCTTCGTGCTCCAGCAGTGATCGAACTGAACAGCATTGACGCCACCGCCGTTCCACTTGAAAGTCGGTGACCCAAGGCTGCTCAGTTTGGTCTTGGTCGTGTAGCTATCCCAAATCTTGGCGTCGATCAACTGTCCTATAATCTGCCCGTTGCCGCCTCCATTAAATTCCATGTGACCGTCGCCTATGACGAGGACCAATCCATACCAAGTGAAATTTCCACTCATCGTCAGTGTGCCTGTCACGACCAAAGTACCGTAACCTGTGGCGTTTCCGTTCAGTGTCAGGTCTCCCTCGACGTAATCGATAATTGTGTGACAGCTCGCGTCCGAAGTGTTGTGGGTCGGGCAGTCCCCTAGAGCGATACTGCTTGGATTGTTCCCGTAATGATTCGCACCCGTCTTGTTGTAGATCGTATTAATCAGTGATTCCAATCCCGCCGGCGTCCCCATGCTTTCACCTAACGACGCGTAGCCGTTTTGGACGGAGGGAGTTCCACCCGAGCCGGTGTAGTGATCCGGCCTTGGAAGGGAACTGATGACGTCCTCCACCGAATGTGTCGGCGGACTCGCGTTCGGATCATCATAACCATCGATGGCCGGATGATCCGGGTCTGCGATGTCGTTGCACAGGTTCTTGTCAGCTCCCTTAATTGTAAAATTCAGGGAGTTTGGCATCGCGTCAATCACAGGATTTGGGCCATCGAGTGTGAGTGCGCCGCCGAACCCAAATCCCATAACGGGAGTGGATACCTCCATTTGCAACATCGAACGTCCCCCAGTCTTGGTTTGCGCCAAAGCCGTGACCAAATACACTTTGCCGTACTTAACTCCACCATTGATCTGCGATACCGCAGTTGCTCCGCTGCCGGGTCCGCTGCCGATAGGACAGCCAAACATACCCGCGTTGTTGGTACCGCAAATGGTTATCGTAGGATCATAGGTATAACCCGAACCAGCCGTATTGACGGTGATCGTATTGACAGAATACCCTCCCGTAAGTTGCTGTCCGATCGTGGCCGTCGCTGCAGCGTTCATGCCGCCACCCCCGCTGAAGCTGACCGTGGTCAGCGCCGATGTATAGCCGGAGCCACCCGTGTTGACGTCGACATGGTCGACAGGATACGTCGTGGCAGTGGTTCCAGAGATATTTGCCATCGCCGCAGCGCCAGAACCGCTAGTGCTGCCGAAGCTCACTGAAGGAGGGGACGTGTAGCCAGAGCCGCCCGCGGTGACAGTGACATGGTCGACCGGGTAGACCCAGGTGCTCGTCGTGACAACACTTGCGGTCGCCGTGGCGCTGGTACAAACGCCGCATCCCCCGCCTCCGCCGGTGAAGCTTACGGTAGGCGCCGAGGTGTAATGGTTTCCGCCGGAAGTCACAGTAACTGAACTGACGGGAAAGCCGAGCGTCGCCGTTGCCGTGGGATATGTCGAGCCTCCGGAACTATCGCCGGTTCCGCCTGTGATGTTTACTGTAGGCGTGGATGTGTATCCGCTTCCTCCGTCGGTTACCGTTATCGATTGGAGTCGATAACCCGTAGTGGCAGTGACCTGTATGTTGTTGCAGTCTTGCTGGCTGCTATGTATGGGCCAGGCCGTACTCACCCCGGGACTCACGTATATGGTGAGCTTAGAACTGAAAGTGGTCGCACCGTATCCAGTGGTATCGTATCCCGGATAATCAACAAGGAAGCTGTTGGGGGACTTGTCGTCTGCTGTAGACACATACAGCGTTCCATGTGCAGATTTGTTCCCGACATCATTGAAAGTCACGCTGGATTTCTGGTCCGGCGGGCTGTAGCCGTTGGCGCTGCTGAGCTTGTTGTTACAATTTGGCGCAGCGGTGACCGACACGCTATAGATGCACGATCGGGTCGTTTCGAGAACGCCAACTGCAGCAGCGCCCGATCCGCTTCCGCCGCTGAAGCTAACAACAACGTCGGACGCCTGCGAGTAGCAGTGCGTTCCCACGTCACTCACATTAAGCGAAACGACCTTCCCGGACGTTCCAAGTACAGCCGTAGCCGCTGCACCACTTGCGGAGCCGCCACCCCCGCTAAGATTGACCGTAGGCGGACTGGTATAACCCGAACCACCGTTGCTGACATTGACCGCGGTCACATATCCGTCCGTGACTACTGTGCCACTCGACGAGAGTACGGCTACTGCCGACGCCCCGGCTCCGCCGCCGCCGCTGAAATTCACGGTGGGAGCACTCGTATAGCCGTCACCGCCGGTCGTCATCGTCACGGAAATTACAGCGCCCGGCGTCGGCGTCACGGTTCCTGTCGACGAGAGTACGGCTGTTGCGGTGGCGCTCGTGCCGTCTCCAGTAATGGTCA